>Ga0070709_10000026_pt1 | contig 129061 bp, 100 predicted proteins | sample LARL51metaG_FD_65449 | JGI IMG/M metagenome (GOLD analysis project Ga0070709, IMG submission 65449) | Corn, switchgrass and miscanthus rhizosphere microbial communities from Kellogg Biological Station, Michigan, USA - LAR L5-1 metaG | ecosystem: Host-associated > Plants > Roots > Rhizosphere ... | reverse complement strand
CGGCGCAAACAGCGCGCCGCCCACAGGCCCCACAGGCCCGACGACGACGGGGTACTACCAACCTAGGAGGGGGGGAAAATTAACTGATCGCGGTGGGGGAATTTAGGGTGATTCTTGACACTCTTGGGGCGCCTACGGCAGGCACGCCTGGATGCCTGCCTCACCCAGGCCGAGGTCGGCCGGCAGATCGGCGCGCGACAGCCATTCGTGTCCAAGGTCGAGAGCGGCGAACGGCGCCTAGATCCGGTCGAGCTGGCCCGGTTCGCCGCCGTCTACGGCAAGCCCGTGGCGTGGTTCCTGGGGCTCCCATGACGCCTCCGAAGCCAGGGGCTAGGCTCAAGGTCCAGACGTTCACCGTTCGCGCCTCACAGGCCGAGGCGCGGCGGTGGGCGCGGGTCGCTCAGTACCTCGGCTACCGCTCCGTATCGACCTGGCTGTATGAGCTGGCAGACGAGCAGGCGCAACGGGTCGAGCCGACCCTGCCCCCTCCGCGATAGAATCCCCCGCAGTACAGGCGCGGCTAGGTTTGGCCGCCGAAAGCCGGGTGCCCCGTAGCCCGGCCCGCCGCGCCGCCTTTCTCCTCTCTGCGGGGCAGCACCTGATGGGAGGTGCGCATGCCCGAGTTGCCGGTCGGCGGCGAAGCTGGTGCTCTTACTGTCGGCGACGTTTTTCAGATCTACACGTTCATGGCTCACCCGCGGAGCGAAGAGCGCCGCCATGAGTTTCATGCGCGAGTGCAGGAGCAGCTAGCAGCAAGCGTGCAGCCGATACTCGCGGCGCATCTTCCCGCTAATGTCGCGGCTGCTACGACTGGCGCCAACCTGGGCGCATGGCTTCAACCCTTCGGCGGATTCCCGAGACTGGCTGGCGCACCCGGCATGCCGGAGGTGCTAGAACGTCTTCACGAAAGTACCTGGCCAGGCTCGATCGTGGGCGATCTACTGATCTACCTAGTTCAGATGAATGCGGCGGGCATCAGGGCAAGCATCAGCAAGAGCGTCGCCATCGTTGTCGATTACCTCAAGGGAGCAACCAACGCAAGCGGAAGGGCGGGCAGCGGCAGCGCTCGATACGTGCGAGAGCAGTGGTCAGAATTCAAGCCTGTAGCCCATCTATGGGCTGCGTTCCGAGCGGCGGGAAATCGAATCGGCGAAGGACCAGAGAGCTTGACCGAGACAGGCTTGAGCGTTCACCTGGCTCTTGCGGAATGGTTCGCTCAGCAGGGCCTTGGAATCGTGTCTGTGAGCAAGCAAACTGCTGTCCTTGATAGCTCGGAACTCTGGCGAGTTCCGGCGAAAGTGCGACTTCCGGTGATCCAATTCCAAGCGCCTCCCTTGCCGGAATGGGCGTCGGGAGTGCTGCGCCTCTATAAATCTGGCGAAGGCTAGGTCGTTCTACTTCTGCACGGGGCGCGTGCAGTAGTGCAGACCTGGCGTGCAGTAGTGCATGGACGCCGTGCAATTGTGGCGCTGCATTCGATCTCTCAAGATGCTGATGGCCTGGCGGTCAGGCCAGGCCATCTGAGGGGCAAGACGCGGACCGTCCGACCCCGAGCGCTTCAAGTTTACACCATCTCTCTGACGGTCCGCGTCGCATCCCCTCGCAGGAGGAAGCGATGCGGCATCCGTACCCCGCCATCCCATGCGGGCCTTCCAGGCAGCTTCTAGGGCTCTTGTGGGCCAGCCGGCCCCGGAGCCTCATACCGCCTGGCTGACTTCCTTCCTGGCGGCGCGGATCAGCCTCTCCCGTATCCAGTCGGAGAGGCTGACCCCCGCCGTCTCGGCGGCCTGGCGGATCAGCTCAGCGTGTTCGGGGAGCAGGCGGATGTTGAGCATAGCGGTATGGCGGCGGGGTGCGGCAGTTGTCTTGACCATGCCCAACAGTGTATAGCCAAGGGACTTACGAGTCAAGCCAAGCATAGGAATTCTAGCTGTTGACTTCTGTAAAGCCAATGGCTATACTGAGTCCAGAATCAAGGAGGAGCAAGACACCCTGGAACCAAACGGCCCCGACAAGAGCGCTAACTCTCGCCGGGGCCAGATCCGCCAGCCGTAGCCAACGGACCCCTACAAGGTGATTATGGCACGGCTCGGCGGGCTCGAAGGAGAGCCGCCATGCAATGCCAAGCCTGCCAGGCCCCCGCCAAGAAGAACGGTCGCGACCGCCGCGGTAACCAGCGCTACCGCTGCCTGACGTGCAGCAAGCGGTTCGCTGAGCGGCCCGCTCGCCCCCTCGGCGTGATGCGCCTGCCCGTCGAGAAGGCCGAGCTGGTCCTGCACCTGCTGACCGAGGGCTGCGCCGTCCGCGCCATCGAGAGGATCACCGGGGTTGAGAAGCGCACCATCCTCCGGCTGCTCGTGCAGGTGGGCGAAGGGTGCGAGCGGATGCTCGCCGAGCGCATCAAGGACGTGCCCGTCCAGGACGTGCAGGCGGATGAGGTATGGGGGTACGTCCGCTGCAAGGAAGGCACCAAGGAGCGGCGCGGGATCGCGGACCCGGAGGCAGGTGACGCTTACTGCTGGATCGGCCTTGAGCGGCACTCCAAGCTGGTGCTCGCCTGGCACCTGGGCCGGCGGAACAAGTGGGACGCGCACGACTTCATGGAGAAGCTGGCGGCGGCCACTGGCGCCGGCCGGTTCCAGCTGACCACGGACGGCCTGAACGCTTACCCGGATGCGGTCGATTTCAACCTGGGCGCGCGCGTGGACTACGCACAGCTGGTCAAGGAGTTTGGCGCGGAGGGCGGCGCCGAGCAGCGGCGCTACGCCCCGCCGCGCCTCATAGGCGCCGAAAAAATCACCGTCTACGGCGACCCGGACGAAGCGCGGATCTGCACCTCACATATCGAACGTTCTAACTGGACGCTGCGCGGCCACCTGCGGCGGATGACCCGGCTGTCGAACGGGTTCAGCCGCAAGCGCGCCAACCTGCGCGCGGCGCTGGCGCTCTACTTCGCCTATTACAATTTCTGCCGGATGCACAAGAGCATCCGCATGACGCCCGCGATGGCGGCTGGCATCACCCGGAAGCCGTGGACGATGGCGGATCTGCTGGCGGCGGCGCAAGGATAGAAGGATCACAAACTCCAACCCCGGTTAGGTCCTCCCATGCATCACAGCCAAGCAAAACGACGGTGCACCGAATTGGCGGCAACAGAGACGCCAGAGTAGAGAAGACTTCGAGGATGACGCGCTGTCTACTGGCCAGTGGATCAGTCTTAGGATTGTACTCGGGCGAGGTTTGAGGTCCGTCACGCTTTGAGGATGTTGTACGCTCTTCGCCGTTTTCATTGAAGGGTACATGCCAGTTGAACGTTTGCGGGACAAGCTTCGCAGCCCACATTACGGCGAGCGTGATATAGCGAGTCTCGCCTGTCCCTAAGTCACATCTTCCGGCCTGTACGTGCCGCCAGATTGCATCCACTCCGGAGCATGGTTTAGTGGTGTCGCCTGATACGGTGATCGCTGCCCAAACCTTCGCCGGCGCCCCCTTGTTGGTGACAGCTAACCATAGGTTACCGGGTCGCTCAGCCTCTTCATGTAGGCAGGCAGAAAGGCGCGGGCGATTCGCTTCCAGCTCTCGAACCCGAGCATTCGCCAGCTCTACGGCCGCGTCTTTTTCCTTCAGGGACTTTCCGGGAGCTCTAATGAATGAGGCGACCAAGGTAAGCGCGCCCCACAAGAGTGCCGCCCCGCCCCCCGCCACCAGGCCACCCACCCACGGCGGGTAATGCGCTAGCATGCGCGGACCCAGAGAGTAGCCGATCGCCGCACCGATTCCAGACATGAAGATGGCGCGGACGAACCAACCGCGCCCAACGGACCACCAATCCTTCCAGCCGCGCTTCCACGGACCATCAGACATGCACACCCCCCGCTAGTGCTCCCGCCGGCTGGCGGTGGATGCGCGGCTGGCCTGGCCAAGCCTGGCCGCGCCTGGGGGATTCTACAGCGCTTGCAGAGACGGTGCGGGGTGGTAGGCTCGGGGCATGTAACCCATCGGCCCCACCTACCGGCCGCCGCGCCTGCCCGGCAAGGGGTGGGTGCTCGTCGCGGCTGGCGGGTTCCGCCTGGTGCCTGGGCAGCGCTACCAGTTGGCGGTGCGGGGCGCCGGCCTGGTGGATGAGCCGGAGTACATCTCGGCCGTGTGCGATGGGCCGCGATCCTTCCAGGGGATCGAGTGGGGCGCGGTGCTCGCGTTCCGGCCCCGCTGACCCACGCCACGGCACCCTCGCGTGGCAGCGCCGGGAGGGCGGCCGGGCGCGCCCTCGGTGGGTGCTCCTGGGCGGGGGACCACACTAATGCCCCACTACCTGCCCCGATGCCGACTTGGCGGCAGCCTCTCCGGCGTGTATGATACGGCGTTCGCCGCGGCGGCGCGGCCCCGAGGGGCTGCCGGCCGGCCGCCTTCTTCTCCTCTCTGTTCCGCGCGAAGCGGGACTGACCCAGGCCATAGGGAGGTTCTTCACCCACATGCGCACATACGAGTTGGTGTTCGTCGTCGATCCTCGCGTCTCCGACGAGGACGTGGTCGCGATGACCCAGGAGTACAAGCAGATGATCACGGCCGGCGGCTCGCAGGTCTCCAAGGAGGAGAGCTGGGGGCGGCGCAAGCTGGCCTATCCGATCGCCAAGCTGAACGAGGGCAAGTACGTCCTGCTGGGCATCGAGAGCGAGGGCGGCAAGAGCTCGCTGCCGGCGGTCGAGCACCGCATGCGCCAGAACGACAAGATCCTGCGCTACCTGACGGTGCGCACCGACGAGGACCTGAAGCGGGCCGCCTCGCGCCATCCCAAGACCGCGGGCCGCGCCGGCGAATCGCCGGCCGGTCCCGCCGACGCCGCCGCGGCCGCCGGCCCGGGCAGCCCGGGCGGCGCCGCCGCGGGCAGCGCCGCCGCTCCCAGCGCCGCCGCTCCCAGCGCCGCCGCGGGGGAGGTCTAGCGCCATGGCCCGCCCGAGGAAGGTCTTCTACCGCCGGCGCAAGGTCTGCAAGTTCTGCGCGGACAAGATCGACTACGTCGACTTCAAGGACGTTAAGCTCCTGCAACAGTTCATCCCCGAGCGCTCCAAGATCCTGCCGCGGCGGATCTCGGGCACCTGCGCCCGGCACCAGCGCCTGCTGCAGCAGGCGATCAAGCGGGCGCGTCACCTGGCGCTGATCCCGTTCACCACCGACTAGGAGAGGCCGACGTGAAAGTGATCCTGCTCAGCGATGAACGTCACCTCGGCAAGCGCGGCGAGCTGGTCGAGGTGAAGCCGGGCTACGGCCGGAACTACCTGCTGCCGCAGGGACTGGCGCTCGAGGCGACGCACGCCAACGTCACCGCTTTCGAGCAGCAGCGCGCCAAGATCGACGCCCGCCACGCCCAGGAGCGCGCCGCCGCCGAGGCCCTCGCGGCGCGCATGAAGGACCTGCGGCTGGAGATCTCCAAGCGCGTCGGCGAGACCGACACCCTCTACGGCTCGGTGACCGCCAGCGAGGTCGGCGAGCTGCTCGAGCGCAAGGGATTCACCGTCGACCGCCGCCGCATCGACCTCGAGGGCGGCATCAAGACCCTGGGCGACCACCAGGTGCGCGTCGAGCTGAACCCCGAGGTCATCGCCGAGATCACCGTCACGGTGGTGCGGGAAGAGTAGTCCCGGTGGCCGACGCCGGCGCCAGGCGGTCGCCAGAGCCGTCGCCGGCGCGCCGGACGCCGCGCGTCGACGACTTCCTGGTCGAGCCCACGCGCGAGCTCGAAGACTGGCACTGGCTGTGGAAGGAGGACCGCGAGTTCCCCATCCGCAGCCACCGCGGCCTCCTCGGCCGCGTGCTGGTGGCCTGGAAGCGGCTGCTGCGGCCGCTGGTCAAGGTGCCGCAGAACGATCTCTGGGAGCGCCAGCGCATCTTCAACGTCGTGCTGCTCGAGCACCTGCGGGACGAGCGCCAGCTGCGGCGCCGCGACGGGGAGCGCATCGCCTATCTCGAGGCCCTCGACGCCGAGGGCATCGAGGAGCTGATGCGCCATAACGACGCCCTCTTCGCGCGCGCCGACCAGAAGCTCGATCGCTACCGCCGCGAGGCGCGGGACCTCCTGGCCAGCCTCGGCGCGGCGCTGGCAAGAGCGGAGAGCGGCGGCAAGGCGGCGCCTCCGGCATCCGCGGGCCAGGAAGACCTCTCGCGGAGGTATGCGGAGCATGCCTACTTCGAGCTCGAGAAGCGCTACCGCGGCACCGAGGAGGAGATCCGCGGCCGCATCGCGAGCTACCTGCCCTATCTCGCGGCGGGCGGCCCGGCGCTGGACCTCGGCTGCGGCCGCGGCGAGGCGCTGGCGCTGCTCGGCGAGCACGGGATCGCGGCGCGCGGCGTGGACGGCAGCGAGCGCATGGTGGCGCTGTGCCGGGAGCGCGGCCTCGACGCCGTCCAGGGCGACCTCTTCGCCGTGCTGGCCGCGACGCCGCCCGCCAGCCTCGGCGCGGTGCTGTCGTTCCACGTCGTCGAGCACCTGCCGATCGGCGCGCTCGACCGGCTGGTCCGCCTGGCCTGGGGAGCGCTGCGGCCCGGCGGCGTGCTGATCCTCGAGACGCCCAGCCCGCTGTCGCTGGTGGTCGGGGCGCGCAACTTCTGGCTCGATCCCACCCACGCGCGCCCGGTCCATCCCGACAGCCTGCGCCTGCTCTACGATCTCGCCGGCTTCGATCCCGTCGAGCGCCTCGACCTGCGCCCGTTCCCGCCCGCCGAGCGGCTGCCCGAGATCGAGCTGTCGCGGCTGCCGGCCGAGCAGCGCGTGCTGGCGGACGCCGTCAACCGCCTGCGCGACCGTCTCGACGACCTGCTCTACGGCTGCCAGGACTTCGCCCTGATCGGCGTCAAGCCGGCGGCAAGCGGTGATTCCTGAGGCGGGGACGGGTCCTTCGCGCTTGACCCCCGACCGGCTGGTGCTGGCGCTGGGGCTCGCGGGCGGCCTGCTGCTGGTCTTCGTGACGCCGCCGTTCCACGTCCCCGACGAGCCTGCCCACTTCTTCCGCGCTTACCAGATCGCCACCGCCGCCACCGCCGAGCCCGGCCCCGGCGGCGGCATCGGCTACCGGCTGCCCGCGAGCCTGCCGCAGGCGGCCGACCTGTGCACGGCCGGCGTCGCCTTCAACCCCGTCCGCCACCTGCCGCCCGGCCTGCTGGCGGCCGCCTGGCGCCTGCCGCTCGCGCCGGAGCGCCGCACCTTCCTGGCCGCCGGGAGCCTCACCCCCTACACGCCGGTGCCGTACCTGGCCGCCGCGGCGGCGGTCGCGGCCGGCCGCCTGCTGGCGCCGCGGCCGCTGGCGTTGCTCTACCTGGCGCGGCTCGGCAACCTGGCGGCCGCGCTGGCGCTGTCGTGGCTCGCGGTGCGGATCGCCCCGGCCCAGCGGTGGCTGCTCGCGCTCCTGGCGCTGACCCCGATGGCGATGTTCGAGCGCAGCTCGGCCTCGGCCGACGCGCTCACCAACGCCCTGCCGCTGCTGCTGGTGGGCTGCCTGCTGTCGCTGGTCCTGCGTCGGGCGGCGGAGCCGGCGGGACGGAACCTCTCGTCGCCGCCCTTTGGGCGAGGGGATCCAAGCGAACCAGGGGAGGGGAAGATCTCGGCCCCTCGCCCCAAGGGCGGCGACGAGAGGTCCCGTCCCGCCGGCTCCGCCGCTCGGAGCTCCGCGCTGCTGGTGGCCACGGCCTTCGCGATCGCCGCCGCCAAGGGGGTCTACTTCCTGCTCGATCTGCTGGTGCTCCTGGTGCCGCGGGCGGGCTGCGGAGAGGGCCGCCACGCCCGCGCCCGCGCCGTGGCCGGCCTGTGGGCGGGCGGCCTGGCCGCGGCGGCCGCCGGCGCCGGCATCTCGGTGTGGGTGACGTACCGGTTCGCCACCCTGGGCGCGCCGCGCGCCGGCGTGCAGCCGGAGGCCCAGCTGCGCGGGGTGCTGGCGGCGCCGCTGCGCTTCCTCGGCCTGGCGGCGGCCGACTACGCCCATCACCTGCCGCGCTACGTCGCCGGCTTCGTCGGCAACTTCGGCTGGCTGGACACGCCGCTGCCGCGCCCGGCGGTGGTGCTTTGGGGCCTGCTGCTGCTGGCGGCGGCGGCGACCGGCGGCGATCCGGCGCTGGCGCTCGCCGCCTGGCAGCGGCGGCTGGCGGCGGCGATCGCGGCCGCCGCCCTGCTGCTCCTCAGCCTGTCGCAGTACGTCACCTGGACGCCGCTGGGCGCCGGCTTCGTCGACGGCCTGCAGGGCCGCTACTTCCTGCCGCTGGCGCCGGTGGCCGCGATCCTGTTCTACAACCGGCGCTTCGCCGCCCGCGGGATGGGCAGCCCCGTGGCCTCGGCCGGCGGGCCCGTGGCCGCGACTGCGCCGGGAGAGCCGGGAGCGCCGGCCGCGCCGGCCGCGCCCGCCGCACCGGCCACGCCGGCCGTCGCCGCCTGGCTCTTCGGCGGCTCGAGCGCGGCCTTCACCCTCCTGACCCTGCTGCGCATCTGGTTCCGTTACCATGGTGCGTAGAGGAGAAGGAGAGCGAGGGATCGCAACTTCACGTCGCACGACCAGGGCGGCCGCCGCGGCCAGCCCGGAGAGATGAGACCGGCAGACATGATCCGCTTGCGCAACGTCGAGAAGTCCTATCCCGCCGCCCAGGGCGGCGCCACCTACGTGCTGCGCCGCATCAACCTCGCGGTCGAGGAGGGGGAGTTCGTCACCGTCATGGGGCCTTCCGGCTCCGGCAAGACGACGCTGCTCTCGATCCTCGGCATGCTCGACGGCGCCTGGTCCGGCGAGTACGACCTGCTCGACCAGCCCATCCACCTGATGAAGCCGAAGCAGCGGGCGCTGGTCGCCAAGCAGAACATCGGCTTCGTCTTCCAGGCCTATCACCTGCTCGACAGCCTCACCGTCGCCGAGAACCTCGACCTGCCCTTGTCCTACAAGGACATCAAGCGGGCGGACCGCCAGGCGCTGGTGGCCGACGCCCTCGACCGCTTCCACATCGTCGGCAAGAAGGACCTCTTCCCCTCGCAGCTCTCCGGCGGCCAGCAGCAGCTGGTCGGGGTGGCGCGGGCGGTGATCGGCAACCCGAAGCTGCTGCTCGCCGACGAGCCGACCGGCAACCTCCACTCCTCCCAGGCCGAGGAGATCATGCAGCTGTTCAAGCGGCTGAACGACGAGGGCACCACCATCATCCAGGTCACCCACTCGGAGAAGAACGCCGAGTACGGCCACCGGATCGTGCGGCTGCTGGACGGGTGGATCGTGGATTGACGGAGAAGCCCGCGACGTGACCGAGAGGGGCGCGCTCGCCCGGCCATTGCGGCGGCGGGCTGGAGCTCGCCTTCGCTCGCGCGACGCTGCTCGCCTTCACCCGCGGCGACGTATCCGGCGTGATCCCGAGGCAGGGCTGCGGCTGCCAGGCATCTCGGCGCAAGCCCTGGAGGCAGCGCGAGCATGGCTTCACGACGGCAAGCCGCGCCGCCGGTGGGCCTGTTGCGTGGGCTGGGTCGAGCTCGCCGGACCGGCGGCGCCAGCTTGGTTTGCGGAGCTGAGGCGGGCCGGCGTCGCGCCGCTCCAGGCTTATCGCGAGCACAGCTTTCTCTGCAGCGGCACCCTTCCGGAGCTGCGGCGTGCGGCGCGCCTGCCATTCGTGGTGGAGGTGACGCCGCTGATCCCGGCGCTCAAGCACCGGATCGCCATCGGAGACAGCCCCCGCGAAGCCTTGATCGTCTCCTTGTCACCGAATGGCGGTCGCGAGAACGGCGCCTGGTGCGCGCGATCGCGTGCGACGCTCTCCGCTTCGGCACAGGAGCGCTGCCTCGACCGTGCCGAGGTGCTCGCCGTGGAGGAGTGGGAGCCGGCGGTGCCTCACGACGAAGTAGCCGGGCTCATCCTTGCCGGCTGCTACGACGCCGGCGGCACTCCCCGAGGCTCCTATCTGGAGTGGCTGGGCGTCCAGGGCCTGGATGGGGCGGGAGTGACGATCGGGATCGTCGACAGCGGGGTGGACGTCGATCACCCCGCCTTTGCCGGCCGCATTCGCGATCTCACGTCGGGCAAGAAGTCGTGGCACGGGACCGCGATTGCTGGTCTTGCTGCCGGGCGGTATCTCGCAGAGCGTGACGAACGCGGCTTCTTCTATGGCCTTGGCGTGGCACCTGGAGCCGACCTCCTGGCGCAGGATCGCTACGCCGCGCCAGAGCATCTTTGCCGGCAGACCGCGACCTCCCATGGGCCCGGCGGCGCCCCGGGACAGGTGCAGAACAACTCTTTCGGCAAGGGTACGCACGATCCGATGGACTATCGTTCTGAAGAGGCACTCTACGACCGGATGGTGCGCGACTCGGATCCCGGAGGCCCACAGCGTCGGCCGCTCACCATCTGCTTTTCCGCGGGAAACGAGGGTGCCCGCGGTCTCTCGCGACCCGCCGGCGCCAAGAACGTGCTGGTGACCGGCAACACCAGCGTGCACCGGCCGGCCGACGGTGGCGTGGAGGCCGCGCGCATCGACGAGGTCTATCCTGGGGATTACGACACGAATCGGGCCGCAAGCAGCCACGGCAACTGCGGCGATGGACGGGTCCGCCCGCACGTGGTGGCCCCTGGGCAGTGGGCGGCGACCGTGAATTTCAACGCCCAGCCGGGCGAGAAGAGCTACCTCGGTCCGCGGCTCACCTGGGGCGGCGGCTCCTCCGGCGCCAGCGCATTGACCGCGGGCGCGTGTGCACTGCTCATCCAGTGGTGGCGCCGGTCGGCCGGCTCGGAGCCCTCGCCCGCGCTGCTGCGCGCCATGATCGTCAACGGCGCCGTCGACATGAGGGACGGTGGACCGATCCCCAATCCGCGCCAGGGCTGGGGGCGGTTGAATCTGCGCAACGTGCTGTCACCCAAGGTCCGGCGTGCATGGCTCGATCAGACGGTCCTGTTGACGGCCCCTGGCGCAAGCCGGAGCTGGACTCTGCACGTCCCCGATCCGGCGCTTCCGTTCAAGGCCACGCTGGCCTGGACCGATCCACCGGGACCTCTCGGTAGCGGCACCTCCGAGGTGCCGGCGGTGATCAACCGCCTCGCCCTGCGGGTCGAGGCGGGAGGCCGCATCTATCGTGGCAACCGCTTCGACGGCGGCTGGACGGTCGGCGAGATGGGCGAGACCGGGTCAGCCGAGCACGAAGGATGGGACAACTTGCAGAACGCCTATCTCCCAGCCGGCGAGATCGCCGGCGGAGTCGCGAGAGTGACCGTGACCGCCATCGAGCTCGCGGCCGACGCGCTCACTTGCCGGGTCGAGCCGCCTCGCCAGGACTTCGCCCTCTGGATCTCGAACGCGACCCCCGCCGCCGGCCACGTGACGGCGCAAGCGGCCCTCGCGCCGCTTCCGGATGGTTGACCCTGCCGCAAGAGCTCGCGGAGGGCGGCACGCCGCCCTCCGCAATGAGGCAGGTCGTGCTCCGGCTGCCGCTCAGGCCACGCGGCTGGGGCTGAAAATTACGCCCACGCAGATCGGCCGGCTCATGAGACCCGCCTCCTCGCTCGGGTTGTAGGCCGTGGCCGTGCATATAGGGCGGCTGAGGGGTCCCGCCTCTTTGCTCGGGCTGTATGCCACGCCGGCGCAGATCGGGCGGGCGGAGGCGCTGGCTTCTTCGCTGGGGCTGTACGTGATGGGTGCGCAGACGGGGTGTGACTGGAACGTCGCCTCTGCACTAGCGTTGTAGGCCGCAGGTGCACAGACGGGGTGTGACGCCGCAGTTGCTTCCTCGCTCGGGTTGTACGCGGCGGTGAAGCAGATGGGGCGAGCCAAGCCCGATGCCTCCTCGCTAGGGTTGTACGTCGCCGCCATGCACTGGATCGCCCCTGGTCCTGCTTCGTCGCTCGGGTTGTAAGACGTGGCCGTGCAGATGGGGCGGGTGTAGAGCCCCGCCTCCTTGCTCGGGCCGTAGGCCACGGGGGCGCAGATCGTGGTCGCGCCGGTACTCTCTGCCGAGGCGGCCGGTGCCTCCCAGGCCGCGGTCGCGCGAATGGGGATACGCAGAGGGAGCGGCGGGTTCTTGGCGATGTGGTACACGAGCTCGAAGTCGTAATCGGCGTCCGGGTCGGAGGGCTTCGACGCCATCAGCTCCATCGGCGGCTCGTTCTCGATCAGGATCTCGACAAGCTCGCCATCGGCAGGCCGGAAGACCAGGCCGTGGCCGCGCTGGCGCGAGAAGAGCTCGACTTCGTCGGCGTCGATCTCGGTCTCGAAGAACGAGCGCGAGGCGATCCGCTGCCGGTGCCGGTTGGTGTTGCCGGTGAACATGTACTCGTCCGGCGAGATGTAGTGGCCGCCGGCTCCGTCCCAGGCGCCGAGGACGCCGGCCTGCAGCCGCAAGCGCCCCACGAGCCCGGCGTCGGCGAGCCTCCTCAGGTCGGCGGAGAGGCATTCGTCCTTGACTCCGACTCCCTGAGTCTCGGGGTAGATGGCCTGCATGCTCGGGATCAGGGAGAAGTCCCGATTGGTCTCTTTGCGCAGAACGGTGAGCGGCGCATCCGGCAGGCCCCTGCCGTTGACGCGGATCTCGAGATCGTCACCGTTCAAGTACCACTGGCCGCGCGGCACAGGGTCCTGGGCGGGATAGTCGACGCGGTGGGCGGGCTGCTTGCGCCCCGGGGCAAGATCGGCAAGCGCGAAGCGCACGCTGGGCACGTGCGAGACGTGGTTCTCGCCGTTCGACGCCACCCCGGGGGCTCGCGCGTCGATCATCAGCACGCGCACCCCTTTGCTCTCGTCAACGTTGGGAACGAACACGCATAGGCCGTCGAACAAGATCCGTAGCTGGAAAGCCATATCGCTCCTTTCCTTTAGCGTCCAGAGACGCTGCATGACCGTCTTGCAACCTCTTTGTCCATCTAACCACATAGAGAGTATACACAGTCTCCTCGAGATGTTCCATCGAGCTGGCAGCAGGCCATAACAGCGCTTGCTGCAATGGAAATCCACTATCGGATTGCCGGAAGAGTCTGGCGGACCAGGTGCCGTCGGTTTGAAGCAGGCAGCTGGCGTCCAGGTTTCAGCGCTAGACTGCCGGGGCCGCTCGTGCGACTTCCGACCGGAGAGGAGTACGTCCGCTCATGATGCTTCCGATGCGCTCGATGCGCCACTCCGCCGCCGCCATCGTCTCCGGCTTGTGCCTTCTGCTCCTACTGCCGGCCGCCGGCCGCGGCGGTGCCTCCGAGGGCACGGCGGCCCGTCTGCACGTCCTGTTCGACCGCGAGTGGGAGATGCGCTTGCGCGACGAGCCGCTCTTCGCGACCGAGGTCGGCCGGCACGAGTACGACGCGCTGCTGCCGGAGGTCGCCTTTGCCGATCTCGAGCGCCGCCAGCGGGAGCGGCAGGGCTTGCTGGCGGAGCTGGCGGCGATCGATCTCTCGCGGCTCTCCGTCGCCGACGCCGTCAACGCCCAGATCTGGCGCGCGCAGCTCGAGGACCGCATCGCCGACTTCGAGCTCGGGGGCTACCAGATGCCGTTCAACGCCGACTCGGGCTTCCACACCGGCTTCGCCATGCTGCCCGACCGGATGCCGTTCGCCACCGCGAAGGACTACGAGAACTACCTCGGCCGCCTGCGCGCCTGGCCGCGCTACGTCGGCCAGCAGATCGAGCTGATGCGGATGGGCATCCGGAGGGGCTTCACCGTGCCGCGGGCGACGCTCGCCGGGTACGAGCGGACGATCGCGGCGCACGTCGTCGACGACCCGGCGAAGAGCGTCTTCCACAAGCCGTTCGAGCGCTTCCCGGCGACCCTGCCCGAGGCCGACCGCCGGCGCCTCGTCGCGGAGGCCCGCGGCGCCATCCTCGACGGCGCGGTGGCGGGCTACCGGCGGTTCTTGGAGTTCTACCGCGCCGAGTACCTGCCGCATGCCCGCGCCACGATCGGCGCCTCGGAGCTGCCGGACGGCCGCGCCTTCTACGCGCACCAGATTCGCCACTTCACCACCCTGGACCTCACCCCGGAGCGGATTCACCAGACCGGCCTCGCGGAGGTCGAGCGCATCGCGGGCGAGATGCAGGCCGTCATCCGCCAGGTCGGCTTCAAGGGCGACTTCGCCGCGTTCGTCCGCTTCCTGCGCACCGACCCGCGCTTCTACCCCAAGACCGGCGAGGAGCTGCTCAAGGACGCGGCGTGGATCGCCAAGCGGATCGACGGCAAGCTGCCGTCCGAGTTCAAGACGCTGCCGCGCCTGCCCTACACCGTCAAGCCCGTCCCCGACCACCTGGCTCCCAAGTACACCGCCGGGCGCTACGTCCAATCGCCGGCCGGCAGCATCCAGCCGGGGATCTACTGGGTCAACACCTACAAGCCCGAGACCCGCCCGCTGTACGACCTCGAGGCGCTCACCCTCCACGAGGCGGTGCCCGGCCACCACCTGCAGATCGCGCTCAGCCAGGAGCTCGCGGACCTCCCCAACTTCCGCCGTTACTCCTACCTCTCGGCCTTCGGCGAGGGCTGGGGCCTGTACTCGGAGTGGCTGGGCCTCGAGATGGGCTTCTACACCGACCCCTACAGCAACTTCGGCCGCCTCACCTACGAGATGTGGCGCGCCTGCCGGCTGGTCGTCGACACCGGCATCCACGCCCAGGGATGGACCCGCCGGCAGGCGATCGACTACCTCGCCGCCCACACCGCCCTGCCGCTGCACGAGGTGGAGACCGAGACCGACCGCTACATCTCCTGGCCGGGCCAGGCCCTCGCCTACAAGCTGGGCGAGCTCGAGATCAAGGACCTCCGCCGCAGGGCCGAGAAGGCCCTGGGCGCGTCCTTCGACGTCCGCCAGTTCCACGACGTCGTGCTCGGCAGCGGCGCGGTGCCGCTCGGCGTCCTCGAGCAGAACGTCGACCGCTTCATCGCCGCGCAGGCGCGCTAGTTGCCCTCGCCGCCGGGGGGCGGGTTGGCGGGCACCGCGGGGGTGCCCGGGGGCGGCGGCGGGCCGCCCTTCTGCGGCATCTTCTCGCCTTCCTTCGGGATGTAGAAGGGACGCTGCTGGTACCAGGGCAGGGTGGTGATGGTGGACCAGCGGGCGCTGTACTCGCGGGCGGGCTCGGTGCCGGCGACGAAGGCCTCCTTGACGACCTTCGGGCTGCTCTGGCCGGCGAGCAGGCCGCTGTAGTAATCGACGTCGCGGAAGACCACGCCCGGCGGCGGTGCGAAGGTCTCCCCCTTCTGGATCCAGCCGTTCTTGATGCCGTCCTCGACGATGCCGCGCCACATCGGCAGGGCGGCGACGGCGCCGCTCATCCCCTGGCCGAGGGAGCGCTTCACGTCGTAGCCGATCCAGGTAAGGATGGTGTAGCGGGGCGTGAAGCCGACGAACCAGGCGTCGGTGAAGTCGTCGGTGGTGCCGGTCTTGCCGGCGAGGTCGACCGGCAGGTCCTTGATCGCGTAGGCGGTGCCGCGGTCGATCACCCCCTCGAGCATGTGGGTCAGCACGTAGGCCACCGCCGGATCGCTCGAGGTGTAGGCGGTGGGGAAGTGCTGCTCGAGCACCTGCCCGTCCGGCGACGAGATGCGCTCGATCATGTACGGCTCGATGTGGGTGCCCTGGTTGGCGATCGCGGCGTAGGAGGCGGCGAGCTCGAGCGGCACCAGGTCGGCCGAGCCGAGCGCGATGCTCGGCCAGGTCGGCAGCGGCGTGCGGATGCCGCAGCGGTGGGCGAACGACACCACCTTGGCGCCGCCGACGAGGTCGAGCAGCTTGACCGCCGGCACGTTGATCGACTGCTCGAGCGCGCGGCGCAGGGTCACGATGCCGTAATGCTTGTGGTAGTAGTTCTGGGGCCAGTAGCTCAGCTTGCCGTCGGCGCCGATGAAGCCGGTCGGCGCGTCGAGGAGGGTGTCGGCCGGCGTCCAGCCCTGCTCGAGCGCGGCGCCGTAGACGAACGGCTTGAACGCCGAGCCCACCTGGCGGCGCGCCTGGGTGATGCGATTGAACTTGTTGCGCGCGAAGTCCCAGCCGCCGACCATGGCGCGGATCGCCCCGGTGCGCGATTCGATCACCAGCCCGGCGGCCTCCATGCGCGGCTGCTGCTCGAGCATCAGCTGCATCGCCGGCATCGCCGGCTCGGCCGGCGGCGGGCCCGGCGCCTTCCTGCCGGCGCGGGCGGGCCTGGCGGCCTTCTGGTCGACGGGCTCGAAGCGGAACCAGGCCACCATGCCGCGGCGCAGCAGGTCGCTCGGGTGGAGATGGCCGGTCCAGGCCATGCCCTTGCCCTCGAGCGAGAACTCCTGCTTGCCGACGCGCACGCGGGCGGCGCCGCGGTCCGCGGACAGCACGACGCCCTGGTACCAGCGGCCGGGCACCGGGCGTCCCTGCGCGAAGGCGGCCGGCAGGGTCTGCTGCTCGATGGCGTTGTCGTCCAGCTGGCCGATCGGGCCGCCCCAGCCGCGGCGATGATCGACGTGGAGGAGGCCGGCGCGGATGGACTGCTCGGCGGCGCGCTGGATGCGGGGGTCGAGGGTCGTCTGCAGCTGCAGGCCGCCCTCGTAGAGCATGTTGGCGCCGTAGGTGGCCTCGAGGTACTTGCGGATCTCCTCGGCGAAGAAGGGCGCGAAGCTCTCCTCGGGCTGCTGCGAGGTCACCAGCAACGGCTGCGCGACCGCCTTCTGGTAGGCGTCGGCGGTGACGAAGCGGTTCTCCAGCATGCGGCGCAGGACGCGGTTGCGCTGGCGCAGCACCATGTCCGGCTCGCGGTAGGGGCTGTAGCGGCTGGGGGCCGGGATGATGCCGATGAGCGTCGCCGCCTCGGCCAGGGTGTCGGCCTTGGCCGGCTTGCCGAAGTAGTAGCGCGAGGCGGCCTCGATGCCGTAGTTGCCGTGGCCGAGGTTCACCAGGTTGAGATAGAGGGTGATGATCTGTTGCTTGCTGAAGCTCTTCTCCAGCTCGACGGCGACCAGCGACTCCTCGATCTTGCGCCGCCACTTGCGCTCGCGGGTGAGGAAGAGCGTGCGGGCGAGCTGCATCGAGATCGTCGAGCCGCCCTCCTTCATCCGCCCGGCGCGCAGGTCGTCGAGCGCGGCGCGGGCGATGCCCATGGCGTCGATGCCGCCGTGGCGGAAGAAGTTGCTGTCCTCGGAGGCGAGCAGCGCCTGCTCGAGGACGGGCGGGATCTCCCCCTCCTTGAGCATCATCCGGCGCTCGCGCGCGAAGGAGGCAAAGACGCCGCCGTCGACCGCGAGGAGCTGCGTCACCAGGTTCGGCGTGAAGTTGGCGAGCGCGCCGACCTGCGGCACGTGGATGAGCGCCGCGACGCTCACCCCGACCGTGGTGCCGGCCAGGAGAGCGAGGGCCAGCGGCAGGCTCCAGCGGATCCAGCGCCAGCGCCGGCGGCGGACGCCGGGGGTCGGACGGCGGGCTGCGAGGTCACCGGTCACTGGACCTCCGGCGGTCCTGAGCACGTCTCGGCCCGTGCGGCCGTCCTGTCTCGCCGAGCGCGCCGCCGGCGGAAAGCTCAACTCGTAACGCCACGCGCCCATTATAGGGGCTTCCGAAGGTCGTTGGTCCCCGGACCCGGGCCGGGCTCAGTCGGGCGCATGATTCGGCCATGTCGTCCGGCGATAGGTCGTCCCGGTGCAACGAGGTCTTACGGGTTGGTTGAGCCGCCTGCGGGCGCCTTGGCTGCCGCGGCTTCGTCGATGAGCCTTGCGAAGCGGATGGCTGGGTCGACGGCCCGCTCGACCACCTTGCGCAGGCCGTCGATCGCAGCATGCAGGTTCTGAAGTGCTGCGAGCGTTGTCTCGGGGTTGGCGGTGTGCTCGACCACTTCCCGCAGCCCATCGATCGCAGCGTGCAGGTTCCGAAATGCGTCCGCCAGCATGCGGTCGTCGATGCGGTCCCGCTCCCTGATCTCGCGCGGTCCGCCGAACTCGTCGAGCGAGCTCAAGAACCGGAAGAAATCATCGGGCTCCACCCTCAAGGCGGCCAGGATCTTCTCGAGCGTCTCGAGCTTCATCAGTTCCCTGCGCGACTCGTACCTGGAGACCTGTGGCCGACTCATCCCGCACCGGTCGGCAAGCTGGGCTTGAGTGAGGCCCTTTTGCTGGCGGAGGATCGCCAGAGCCTTGCCGATGTCTCGGAATGCCATTCGGAGGGTGCCTATGACGGCACCAGTATGGAACAGGAAACGGAAAATTTATAGCCGTAAAGGCGAATTTGAGAGGGCGATTCGCGTACCTTGCAAGGTCCCTGCTGGTACCAGCCTTTGCCTTGGTGCTTGGACTGTGCGCCATTGGTCGATTGGCCTAGAAGCGTGCCTTGCCAGCACTCCCGATGGTACCTATCTATCCTTTGGTTCGGTACCGAGATAAAAACTTTTTGATCTCCACTAGGAACAGAGTCGCTAGTGTGGTACCGTTAACGGCAATTCGAGGAGTTAGATCTCATGTCAGCCGCCCTGCCGTCACCGCCAGCCATCGTCGTCTATACTTGCTGGGATGAACCTCCAGACGGACACCCGAACGGCGCCGCCTTCGCTAGGCCCGTACCGGCTGCGGGACTATGACCTGCTGCCGGATCAGCCGCGCCACGAGCTGGTGTTCGGGAGGCTGTACGTGACTCCCAGCCCGTTCCCGCGGCACCAGGTCGTCTCCGAGGTGCTCGGGCAACTGCTCGGTCGCATTGCCAACGCCGCCGACGGCCTCCTCTTCCACGCCCCGCTCGACGTCGTGCTGGCGGACCACTCGGTCGTCCAGCCGGATCTCATTTATTTCTCGACGGCGCGCCTCCCGATCGCCGGCGACCGCATCGAAGCCGCTCCTGACCTCGTGGTCGAGATCCTCTCTCCCAGCACGGCCCGCTTCGATCGGACCAAGAAGCGGAACCTGTATGCCTTTTCCGGCGTCAAGGAATACTGGTTGGTCAACCAGGAGCGGCGGCAGATCGAGTTCCTGATCAACGAAGCGGGTAGCTTCGTGGCGGCAGCCCCAGTCACGGGCAGGTATCGATCTCCAGCGACCCCCGAGATCGTTCTCGATGTCTCCCAGCTCTGGCAGCTGGTGGACGCCAAGCTGCGCCTCTTGCAGCGCGGGCGGTGAGGCGAGGTTTCGCTGCCGCTCGCGGCGGCGGAGCGGATTTCATGCGGGTAGCCCCGCATCGGCCCCTCTCAGGCAGAGCACCAGAAGTCGAGGCACCGCGGGTCGCGCCCAGGGCAGTGGACCGCGCAGGCGGCCGGGGCGGCCGTGCCGGCGGTCGGCTTGCCGCTGCCGGGTCCCGGTGATAGAACAGGACCCCCGTGGCGGACCCTTCGACGACACCCGTCTCGCCGTTCAACCCTTCGACCGTCCAGGTGCCGCGCGACGGGCCCGGGTGCAGCAAGCCGCTGCTGATCGGATGCGGCGTGCTGCTGCTGCTGCTCGTCGTGGGGGTCGTGGTGATCAGGATCGAGGCGCCGGCCTTCGTGCGCTGGACCTTCCGGCTGACCGAGACGAGCCTCACCCCGCGCCTGCCGCCCGATACCACCCCCGCCGAGCGCCAGCGCCTGCACCGGGCCTTCGAGAACGCCGGCCGTGCCCTCGACTCCGAGCAGACCGATCTCGCCAGCCTGCAGCGCGTCCAGCGCGAGATCATGGCGCTGAGCGGCTCGACCGCGCCGCTCACCCACCAACAGGTGCGCGAGCTGACCGAGGCGCTGGAGGCGCTGGTACACAAGCGGGGAGCGCCGGCGCCGGGGGCGGGGCCAACCCCGGGGCCGGGACAGCCGGCAGCGCCCCCGGGCGCCGGCGGCACGGCCCCGGCACCCGGACCGGCTCCCGGTCCGGGCTCGGGACAGCCGCCACGGCAGCCCTCCGGCGCCGGTCCGCTGCCGCCAGCGCCCCCTGGCTCCATCGCGCTGGCCGCGCCGCCGCGTTGACCGCGGTTGGCGGCTCCGCCCGTCCGGAACAAACGGCCCGCCGCCGCCGTTAGAATGACGGCATGGGCGACTTCCGGATCGTTTCCAACTTCGAGCCGCAGGGGGACCAGCCGGCGGCGATCGTCGACCTCGCCGAGGGGCTGCGGCGCGGCGACCGGGAGCAGGTGCTGCTCGGGGTCACCGGCTCGGGCAAGACCTTCACCGTCGCCAAGGTGGTCGAGGCGGTCAACCGGCCCACCCTGGTGCTGTCGCACAACAAGATCCTCGCCGCCCAGCTCTTCCAGGAGTTCCGGAGCTTCTTCCCCGACAACGCCGTCGAGTACTTCGTCTCCTACTACGACTACTACCAGCCCGAGGCGTACGTCCCGCAGACCGACACCTACATCGAGAAGGAGACCACGATCAACGAGGAGATCGACCGCCTGCGGCTGCGCGCCACCAAGGCGCTGTTCGAGCGCCGCGACGTGCTCATCGTCGCCTCGGTCTCCTGCATCTACGGCCTCGGCTCGCCCGAGGCGTTCTTCGGCATGCTGCAGTTCTTCGAGCGCGGCGCCACCGAGGGCCTCGACCGGGTGCTCAAGCGCCTGGTCGACATGCAGTACCAGCGCACCCAGCTCGATCTCTACCACGGCGCCTTCCGGGTGCGCGGCGACGTGCTCGAGATCCTGCCGGCCTACGAGGAGCTGGGCATCCGCGTCGAGTACTTCGGCGACGAGATCGAGCGCATCACCCGCTTCGACGTGCTGCGCGGCGACACCGTCAACGAGGTCGAGCGCCTGGCGCTCTACCCGAAGACCCACTACGTCACGCCGCGCGAGCGCCTCGAGCGGGCGGTCGTCACCATCCAGGCCGAGCTCGGCGAGCGGCTGGCCCTGCTGGAGGCGGAGGGCAAGCTCCTCGAGCGGCAGCGGCTCGAGCAGCGCACCCGCTTCGACCTCGAGATGCTCAAGGAGATCGGCTACTGCCACGGCATCGAGAACTACTCGCGCCACCTCTCGGGGCGGGCGCCGGGCGAGCCGCCGCCGACGCTCTTCGACTACTTCCCCGACGACTTCCTGCTGATCGTCGACGAGAGCCACCAGACCATCCCGCAGGTGCGCGGCATGTACTTCGGCGACCGCTCACGCAAGCAGACGCTGGTGGACTTCGGCTTCCGTCTGCCGTCGGCGCTCGACAACCGGCCGCTCAACTTCGACGAGTTCGACGCCCGCGTCGGCCAGCGCATCTACGTCTCGGCCACCCCGGCGCCCTGGGAGCTGGGGCGCACGGGTGGAGTGGTGGTCGAGCAGCTCATCCGGCCGACCGGCCTGCTCGACCCGGTGATCGAGGTCCGTCCCGCCCAGGGGCAGGTGGACGACCTCGTGGGGGAGGTGCGCAGGGTGGTGGAGCGCCGCGAGCGGGTGCTGGTGACCACCCTGACCAAGCGCATGGCCGAGGAGCTCACCCAGTACCTGGCGGAGCTCGGCGTCAAGGTACGCTACCTGCACAGCGACGTCGAGACGTTGGAGCGGGTCGAGATCGTCACCGCGCTTCGGCGCGGCGAGTTCGACGTGCTGGTCGGGATCAACCTCCTGCGCGAGGGGCTGGACCTGCCGGAGGTGTCGCTGGTGGCGATCCTCGACGCCGACAAGGAGGGCTTCCTGCGCAGCGGCACCTCGCTCATCCAGACCGCCGGCCGCGCCGCCCGCAACCTCAACGGCCGGGTGGTCTTCTACGCCGACCAGCTCACCGACTCGATGCGGCGGGCGATCGACGAGACCGAGCGCCGCCGGCGCACGCAGGCGGACTACAACCAGCGCATGGGCATCGAGCCGCAGACCGTGCTCAAGGACATCCACAGCCCGCTGGTGGCGATGAGCAACCTCGACTACTACTCGGTGGGGCCGACCCAGCTGCTCGAGGTCGCCGAGGGGCTCGAGCTGCCGCTGGCCGAGCGCATCTCGAAGCTCGAGAAGGAGATGCGGGCCGCCGCCAAGCGCCTCGAGTTCGAGGAGGCGGCGGCGCTGCGCGATCGGCTGCGGGAGCTGCGCGAGATCCAGATCTACGCGGGCTGAGCGCGCCCCATGGACTCGCCGCCCCCCACCCATGGACGCGCCGCCCGACCCGCCTGACCCGCCCGACCAGCAGGAGACGCTGGCCCAGCGCATCCGCGAGCTGCCCGACCGCCCCGGGATCTACATCTTCAAGGACGCCGCCGGCAAGGTCCTCTACGTCGGCAAGGCCGGCTCGCTGCGCAAGCGCGCCGCCTCCTACCTGTCGCGCGAGCACGAGCCGCGCCTGGCGGCGATGGTGTCGGAGGCGGCCGACGTCGAGTTCGTGGTCACCGACTCGCCGGCCGAGGCGCTGCTGCTCGAGAACAACTGGATCAAGCGCCGCAAGCCGCGCTACAACATCCTGCTGCGCGACGACAAGACGTATCCTTACCTCAAGCTCACCGTCCAGGAGGCGTTCCCACGCATCGCCTTCACCCGCCGCATCAGGGACGACGGCGCCGAGTACTTTGGGCCGTTCCTGCCCGGGGGCCTGGCGCGCAAGGCGATCAAGCTGGTGCAGAAGCTGTTCCTGGTCCGCGTCTGCCACATCGAGGTGGACGGCTCGCTGCCGCGCCCCTGCCTCTACTACGGCATGCACCGCTGCCTGGGGCCTTGCGTGGCGGCGCTGACCACCCCGGAGCTCTATGCCGAGGCGGTGCAGCAGGCACGCCTCTTCCTGGCGGGGCGCAACGACGCGCTGCTGCGCCGCCTCAAGCGCGAGATGTGGGAGGCCGCCGAGGCCACCGACTACGAGCGCGCCGCGCGGCTGCGGGACACCCTGGCCGAGGTCGAGGCCATCGGCGAGCGCCGCAAGCTCTCCTCGGTCGCCGGCGAGGACGTCGACGTCTACGGCGTCCACGTCGGCGGGGGCCACGCCGCGGTGGTGGTGCTGGTGATGCGCGGGGGGCAGGTGCTCGACCGCCGCGAGCTGTTCTGGGAGGGCGTCGGGCGCATCTCCCCCGAGCTCCTCCTCTCGCAGGTCGTGCAGCAGATCTACGACCGCACCACCTTCATCCCGAAGGAGATCCACCTGCCGGCCCCGATCGAGGATGAGGAGGCCCTGCTCGCCTGGCTCTCCGAGCGCAAGGGCGAGAAGGTCTACCTACGCCTGCCCTCGCGCGGCCCCAAGGCCGAGCGCCTCGCCCTCGCCCGCCACAACGCCGAGATGGCCCACCGGCGCCGTTTCCGCGGCCAGGAGATCCCCCCGGGCGCCGCCGCCCTCGAGCGCCATCTGTGCCTGCTCGACCCGCCGCGCCGCATCGAGGGCTTCGACATCTCCCACTTCCAAGGCGGCGAGACCGTCGCCTCCTTGGTCGTCTGGGAAGAAGGCAAGATGCGCAAGTCCGACTACCGTACCTTCAACATCCGCGGCTTGGACCAAGCCGACGACTTCGCCGCCATGCACCAGGCCGTCGACCGCCGCTACCGGAGGCGGTTGGAGGAGCTCGGAGAGATGCCCGACCTGATTCTCATCGACGGCGGCCGGGGCCAGCTGAACGCGGCGCTGGCGGCGTTGGAGGGGTTAGGAGTGGAGGAGACGCCGGTGGTGGCGCTGGCGAAGAGGGAAGAGGAATTGTACGTGCCGGCCAGGCCCGAGCCGCTGGCGCTGCCGCGGGACGATGCGGCGCTGCGGCTGTTGCAGCAGGTGAGGGACGAGGCTCACCGCTTCGCGGTGTCGCGGCACCGGCGGCGGCGGTCGGCTCGGACGCTGCATAGTCGGCTGGATGAGCTGGCGGGGATCGGGCCGGTGCGACGGAAGCGGCTGCTTACGAAGTTCGGGAGTCTGGAGGGGGTGCGGGGGGCGGGGGTGGGGGAGCTGGTGGGGGTGCTGGGGCCTGCGCTGGGGGCGCGGGTTTTCGGGCAGCTGCACCCGGTAGCTGTCGCCGGCGAACCGCAACGCGTCGCCGATCGCACGTGACGACAAATGGCGGGAGCAATGCCGTCATGTCGACAGAACGAGTTCCAAAATCCCACGGGGCCGCGCGGTCGCGATGGTCTCTCGGAGCGAGGCTCGGCTCCTTGCTGTGTCGCATTATAAGGTCAGCATCCGCAACCCTTGCCATTATCGATTCCATCACTCACGATCATCGTTGGCTTATCGGGGGTCAAAACGGTGAATGGCACTTGCGCCTCAAAGGTATCTCCTACGCCGCCCTGCGGACCATGAAGTCGATAAACAGGAAGTTGCAATTTTCGCACAACACAGAAAATGGCGCAAAAGAACTTTCGATAACCTCCTCGGAAACCCTCCTTCCAAGTCGCCAACAAAGCATCTGTGAAGGCACCGCCATCAGTTGAGTATCGAGCAGCGCCATAGTGGATGATCTGAGGCCTGATCGTATCTGGGATGACACCTGCTTGGAAGAGCTCCGGCCCAAGAAGGCGTGGGTGGTCGCTCGTCCGTCTCACTGCTTCGAACAGTGCTGATGCGCTTCGCCATCGTAGCGACGAATCGCTCAAGATATCGTCCGAGTTGCAGCAGTCAAGAATGCTGATGACGCGACCGGCGCCAACGTCAGCAAGCAGTCTTCCCACTGTTTGAATGGGCACGTTGTAGTCAAACAGTGCCAAATCGGTGGTCTGGTTGCTGCCATCTATAATTCCATGCCCAGCAAAGTAAAAAATGAATATGTCGTCGGGTCCTAGCTGCGAGGCATCCTCAAGATGCGAGCGAACTACCGTCCAATGGGCAGCTTCATCAGGCAAAGGAACCAAGTTAATGCCCAGGTCGCTCAAGATCTTGCCGACATCTTGCAGGTTCTGCACGCACTTCTCGCAGCCGTTCCGATAGAGGCTGTTTGGGTCTCGATCTGGGTCCACATGAGTAAGACCGACTAAAACTGCTTTTCCTGTCATAATAGCCTCCTCCTGCTGTAATAGCAATTGACACCTACCAAGACTTCTCTGCCAGAAAAAGCCTCGGTGAGCAGTTCGGGCCAGAACCTCCACGTGCGATACTCGGGTGTGGTACCGGAAGGCCCTTAGTCGGATCAGGCAGTCCCGGGTTCTGGGTAATAAGCTTCAAAGCATTAGCCTTGGCGTCAGGAGAGAGCAGCTCGTAGTACCAGCGGAAGTCGGCGTCCGGCTGTGGTTTCTCATTGCGATACCACTCCAATGGGTTGTCGTCGCACATGTTAGCAATATGAATTTGCACCTTGCCGTTAGCGCCGGCCTTAAGTGCTACTGCCTTCATGCTCCCGCTGTTCATATCGGTCAGTACAATGTAGGGTGCTGCGACCTCGCGATAACGTGCGTAAATGCCGTGAGCGAGCGGACCATGATAGCCTGTGGTACCAGTCAGCTTGGGCAGAACATCCCACGCGCCGTCAGCCTGAGGGACCCAGCCGGTGATTCGGCCACCAGTTAGTAGGACTTGCGCCGCCACTTCTCTGGAAGGACGCACCGCCAAACAGGCAGGCTCGATGAAGTTGGGTCTAGGGAGTGAGTGATCGGTGCGAGACACGTACTGGAAGCTGGTATGGTCGTTTATGTCGGTGGAGGTATTGATAGAGAAACCCATTGCAAATGGGGACGGCGCGTTTGCGACGAAGCTGATCTTAGTCGAAACCAGATCCCAAATGACTTCACCTCCCTGAGGCGCATCAATGCCGGTGACGTTGTCGAAAGGAATGCGGACGAATGGCCGATGACGGCGCAGCGCTGCTCCGTCTAGTGATTTTCGATAGGAAGCCTTCGTCGAGCCATTCTCTCCCACGTCGGTAAGCTCGGGGTGAGTGCCGTCGATCAACAGCATCATCAACTTAGTGGCTGTTGCCAAATTGTCGCTATCCGGAACGAGAGCGATGAGCCCAGTGAACAGGATCTCGACGTCGCTTTTCACAGTCATGGCAGTCCCTTTCAAAGTGTTCTTCTGCTTTGGATTAGACAGTAGGCAGCCCACGACGACGGTGAGCTGGACCGTAGATTAGTGCTTCGCAGCTGCGCGATCTGTGCGAACCGTAGGGCGGACGAGGTATCGCCCATCGTTAGATAAGCACGATGGAAGTCAGCTAAGAGGGCACCTGTGGTGTTGTCGTCAACATCCCATAGCGTTCCGACCACAGAGGCTGTACCGCGCTGTAAAAAGGGGCGTGCCAAGCCGAACAGACCGCCGGTCCGGGAATCATCTGGGATGGACGTTCGGCAACCAGACAGCACCGCCAAGTTGAGGGGGAATAGGGGAAGGCCGAGCAGGTCTGGCGGTCGGAGAATGCCTGAATCGTCCGACGAGCCTTGAGCAAGCAGCAGCTCGATGTCTTCGGGATCGGCTGCGCTCGCTAAGGCGTGGCCTGCGAAGTGGAGGATATCCGCTTGGGCCAATCGGGACAAGACGGCAGCACGCGTAGCTTGTTCTCGTGCAAGTGATGTGACATGTGGATACAACATCGAGATCTCTGCCGCCTCTTGCTCGGCTCCAGGTAGCTGCGGCAGCCATGGGAAGCGCCGACGATCGAACAAAGGATTTGCTACCAGCAAAAGGCGCGACGAGTTCATTGATCGCATGTTGCGCTGGCTTATGGGCTTGCCGAGATAAAGCCACGCCTGGGGTGTCAAGGACACGGCGTGTTCCTCGACTAGGAAGCGACCTGTCCGACGATCTACCAACGCAGCGAATGGAAGCGCGTTTAGGAATTTGTCGGGAACGATGACGAGTGCAGCGTTGTTGGGAAGGTACTGAGCTAAAGGCGCAATAAGCGTGTCATATAATGAGCCTGCAAGAGAAATAATCTGCGGCAAGGGACTTCTGTCACGAAGTGCAGTCAATAATCTACGAGTGGCAGCCGCTAACTGTTCCTGGCGCACTGGAAGGATGAACCACCGGGTGTCAGTGGCGGAAATGAGCCAGATCAACAGCCTGTGCGTGGTTAATGCGTACTCCACGAGCACCGTGTTGGAGCGTGACAGAGAGGTCCGAGCGGCAAAGAAACTCGACAGTGGAGCGGATACCTTAGCTGGAGCCAAAGACAAACTCCGGCCTGAAGTTGCGCCGTCGAGCGCGGCCCGTGCGCGCTCTGAATACTGGAAGGCGGCTTCAGGGTTGTGCCTCTTTTCCGCTTGGAACTCAATCATCTGATCAAACAGCTCGCTGCCGGTCCTTAGGAATGAGAGCCGCTGCTGCAGGTCTTTCACCTCGGTGCGATGGCGCTCGAAAACTCGGATGCCAGTGGCTAGATCCTCCTCCGCTCGCTTCGCGTCCGAAGCTGCCAGCCATGCCTGGGCTCGCGCTAGGAGCGCCGGTGCCAGGTTCAGATCGAGGCCCTTATCACGATAGTAGTCCAGCGCCGTAGTAAGAAGTGCGACACCCTGTCGCGGATCGCTGGGTGTTGCAAGTTCCCCCGCCGCGGCGTCCAGGTCGCGGAGAAGGCGATTGCGCAAGGTGGCGCCGGCGATAGCATGGGCCTGTTGGGCGGCCACTGCCAGGTCATAATGGGCTCCCTGAGGAGTGCGGATGGCCTCTATCCGGCTCTTGACAATCAGCGCGTCGGCGATTGCGAGGGGCGATTGTGATTCGTCGGCCACACGAATGCACTCACTTTGAAAATCAAGGGCTGCGTGAGGCGTACCTGAGGAGAGCGCCGCGGAGGCCGCTTCGCGCCACAGGTTCTGAAGATGGATCGATGAGGGGTAGTGAATCAAGAGAGCCGCTGCGCGTTCGCGGTAACGCCACGCCTGACGACTCTGACCAAGATACTCAAGCGCTTCTGCAATCAGGGAGTAGCTGGAACCAAGGTTCTCCTCTTCATGCGTTCGTTCAAGGAGTTGGCTCGCTGCCTGGAAATGCGCAAGGGCTTCAGGAAAGCGCCCACTCCGCTCCTCCTCAACGCCCAACAACCAAGAGGCTAGCGCCGCAAGACTAGGGTAACGTCGGATGCTAGGCGCACGCAGAATCTCGTGGAACACCTCCGCTGCCACCCCGAAGTCATATTGATAGAGTGAAATGCCACCCTCCCAAAGCCGAGCCCACAGGACAATTGGACTGCCAGTAATGGAGCCGGTTCGCTCGCACTGAAGCAGCAGTGGGAGTGCCTTTTCGATATCGAACGTCCGGTATAGGTAGCGTCCTTGCGTGTAGGCTAGCTGGCTCAACGCCATGTCGTCCTGGCGTGATCCTGCCAGGTCAATGGCCTGCACGACATCCGCTATCGTGAAGTCGTCAGTTCCCTGGGCCGCGAGGACGCGACCTATGGCACGTGCCACTGCGAGAGGGAATGCGGCTTTCGCCGACTGCCCGGCAAGCTTGAGCTGAGCCCAGAGGGCTAATTGGTCATCGAGGGCGAACTCTCTCGCCTGTTGGGGATTGCGCGAGACGATCGACCGCACGATCGCATTGTCGCCGAGGTGCACTGCCTGCAGCAGAGCGGTCACATCGCGACGCCAAGTTGTCGGTCTGGGGGCGGTGGCGTCGGCGAAGCGCTGTGCAGCTGCGCCCCAACCACTCCGCTGGTCTCGGTTGGCATAGAACTGCCAGGCGGCCCGCGCTTCGCCGACGACGTGCAATCGCTGTAGCGCCAGCGCCCGGTTGTACCTCGCTTCGCCTAGGTTGGACGAGAGCTCAACTGCGCGGTCGGCGGCCTGAAGCGCCTGCACGAGGTCAACGGGATCTCCCCTCACCGTGCTGCGACCTATATAAAGGGCGGCCAGATCGCTCCACAGGCACGCGTCGGAGGGACTGAGAGTGAGAGCTTCAAGCAGCAATTCGAGAGCCCTCTCGGCCCGCCCGTCGAGTATCAGTGCAGAGGCGCTGGCGGCCAGAGTGGCGGCCGAGCGCTCGGTTGACGTCGCGGCTATAATGCGTCTCTGGACCGCGCTTTGAAGCCGCTGGGCCTTTCGCGACCGGCTGGAGGCTGAGAACCGACCGTCGAACATCGGGTCCGAGAATCCTCCACAGAGGCGAGCATCGATTGGGCTGTGCCTTTCAAGGGCGGCGACGAGCAGTCCGTGATCCGGGGTATAGGGCGGCGCCGATGGAAGCCGAGCCTGGGGGCTCGTGCCCTGGCAAATGAGCAGAAGCGTCAGGCTTATGGCCAGCGCGCCTAGCCAAGCCACGGGCTGGCAATGGAATGAATCTACTTGACTATCCATTCGAGCCGGGACGTCCTCTTGAGTGCAGCTTCAGTTCTTTTTGCAGATGCTAGCACTTATGCGCTGCACTGACAAAAGATGAGTAGCCATATCTGCATGAGAGTCGCATGGCCCGCTGCCTGCGGCGAGCTGGCGGCTCAAGGCAGCCCGATGCTTTGATTGACGGACGCGGGCCGGCGATTCCCGAGCGGACGGCGGGACGCCACGCATCTCTAATGGCTTGGCTGCTTGCATTGATGGGCATTCACTGATAGCATTGCTGTCAATGAAGGCGCGAGGATTCCATGGCACAACTTACCGTTCGCAACCTCGACTCCGAGCTCGTTCGTCGACTGAAGATCCGCGCGGCGGAACATAGCCGCTCGGCTGAGGCGGAGCACCGGGCGATTCTCGAAGCGGCTCTCCGATCGTCTGCTGCGGGCTTCTGGGAGCGAGCGGCTGCGATGCGACGCGCCACTCGCGGCCGCGCGGCGACGGATAGCGCGGTGCTCGTCCGGCGTGACCGCGACCGGGACCACCGGCGGAAGGCCTGACCATGCCGATCGTGGACGCCTCTGTGGCGTTGAAGTGGGTGATCGACGAGGAGGGGAGCGAGGCGGCCAGTGCTTTGGCAGGTGAGTCTCTGAGCTCTCCGAGCCTGATGCTCGCGGAATGCGCGAATGCGCTCTGGGCCAAGGCGTTGCGCCGCGAGATCACTGACGCGGAGGTTCTGGAGCGCCTGGCGTTGCTGCGGGCCGCGCCGGTCCTCCTCGTGCCTCTCGAGGAGCTGCTCGAGGATGCGACGCGTCTCGCGCTGGCGCTAGGCCATCCGGTCTATGACTGCCTCTACCTGGCGCTCGCCGTTCGAGAGAGGACTCGCCTGGTCACTGCGGATCGGCAGTTCGCCCGAGTGGTGCGCGAAGACAGGACCCTCTCGGGTCACCTGCAGGTGCTGGGCGAGCCCTGACCTCCCGAGCCGGTCTTCACGCCGGCCTAGAAGTTCTTGATCGTGTGCTTCGTGCCGTCGAGCTTGGTCAGGGTGACGGCGAAGTTCTCCTTGTAGGTGTAGGCCTGGTCCTGGAGGAAGTCGAGGGCGACGGCCTCGCCCAGGATGATGGAGTAGTCGGTGTCGCTGCGCCAGTGGATGCCGGCGTGGGTGCCGTGGCCGAAGGAGATGTTGTGCGCTAGCTTGTGGAGCTCGCCGTTGACGGTGAGGCGGTCCTTGTCCGGGCCGGTGTAGGGCAGGAGGGTGAGGCCGTCCGCGGAGGGTACGAGGGGGTTGGGAAGCGGGGCTCCGCCGTCGCAGAAGAACTTCAGCACGGTGATGCAGGCGCCGCCCACGGTGCCGTGGCCGGTGGGATAGGCGGGATGGGCGGGCGAGCCTTCGGGGAAGGCTTGCGAGAGCAGGTAGGTGCCGTACTTCAGCTGGCTCTGCTGCAAGGCTACCGAATCCAGGACGATCTTGTCGACGTGCCCCTGGACGGTGCTGCCCTGGCCGGTCTTCATGAGGTGCACGATGCCGCCGCCGGACTCCGGGCGATGGCGCAGGTGGACGATCCATTTCTGGTACCAGACGGCGTTGATCGCCGCTCGGGCGACCGCGCCCAGGGTTGCCACGATATCGGGTCCACCGAAGGTCCCGAAAGGCTGCTGATTCTTGAACTTCGTGTAAGGGCTCGTCGGGTTCTGCTTGATGCCGAGGGTGTTCAAGGCGAGATACGCAACCAGGTACGCCTGGTAGAGCTCGTCCACGTGGGTGTACGCGCCGAGTCCGCGCCCATCGTGGAGGTAGCGCCGCTTGTCGCCCGGCAGGGGAGGGATCAGTGGCTTGACGCCATCCTGGATGGCTTGCCAGGCATCCAGGTTCGTCATGTAATCGACGTCTACCGCCAGGGTGTCCTCCAGCTGGTCGATCGGCTGGGCGCCGAGGGTCGTCGGCGTGATGGCGAGCTGTGAGATGTACGGGCCAATGTCCTCGCCGGCAAAATAGGTCGTCTTCTTGCCACCTTTCCCGGTCAGGACCAGTCCCCCACGGAAGAGCAGGTCCGGCGTGACGACCTTCTTGGAGTCCGTTGGCCCCGCGTAGGTGGCTCTGAGGTCGGTCAATTCCTTGGCGGCGGCGATGGCGACCGCGTTGCCCGCATATTCGGTGAAGGGGACGTCGCGCAGCAGCGAGGCCCAGTAGAGCTCGACGAGCTCGGTGGCGTACTCGGGGCTGGCCAGCGCGGGAGCGGGAGGCACGAGCGGGTCGCCGTAGTGCTGCGAGTCGGCGCCGACCAGGGTGAGGGCAAACGCGCCCAGGGGGCCATTCAGCGGCCGGCCGGCGCCGAGCAGGCCTTTGACCTCGAAGTCGGCTGGCTTGCCGCTGTCGAGCGCGGTTCTGAACTTCTTGAAGGCGGTGGGCTCGACGACGCCGTAGGTCTTCTGCGCCAGGCATTTCGAATAGGTGCCGGACTTGTCGGCGTAGCGCTCTTCGTCACCGTTGGTCGTATGTTTCACCGATCCGGTCGGCGTCGCCTCGAGAGTCGCGGTGCCGAAGCGCACCTCGAAGGCATCTTTCCCGTGTTGGTCGGTCACCCCTGGCGGCAGGCAGGCCTTGGGGGCTTGCGGCAACTTCGACAGATCGGACATCGTTTCCCTCCTTTGTCGTTCCTCAGCGGAGCCCATCCACTCCTTGCTTGGCGTCGTCGACCGTGCGGGTGGCCGGCGACGGCGAGTCGTCGAGACACCACCCTCCTGAGGGCGTCTGGCGCCCTGGCGCCCGTCCCAAGTCGCGCATGTCCACAGTCTATGCGCATCTAAGATGCTACGTCAAGCTGATCTCACCGGTGCTCACGGTGCCCCTGATCGAACATCACCGCGCATCAACTCGCCCAAGTGCTCCGCCAGGCGGCGCACACCTCCTGAGAATTTGTCTGGCTCGGGCAGGAGCGAGAGGACGAGGAAGCCGTCGGTCTCGAAGTCGAAGAAGTAGCCGGGGTGGACGAGGATCCCGGCCTGGCGCAGGGCGCCGAGGACCAGGTCCTCGTCTGTAGTCAGCCGGGGGACGCGGAGGACCGCCGACCAGCCCCCCTCGGGTCGGTAGATCTCCACGGCGGGGAGGCCTGCGAAGGCGCCCTCGAGGGCCGCCAGGTTACGGCTCAGGCGCTCGAGGATGGCGGCCCGGATCGCCGGCGCCAGGGCGAGCACGTCTCCCAGGGCGCGCTGGACGGGGGTCGAAACCGAGAGGTAGGCGTCGGCCACTCGCTCCAGGGCGGCGACGATGCGGCGTCGCTCCGCCGCGGGGCCGCCGACGCGGATCCAGCCGAGCTTCCAGCCTGGCAGGCCGGCGCTCTTCGAGAGGCCGCCGAGAGAGAAGGCGAGAGTCTCCTCGCGGGCGGCGGCGGCACCGGCTCGGCTGTTTTGGCGGGCCCTCGCGCCTTCTCCTGCCTTGCCTTCGAGCGGGTAGTCGGCGAAGACTTCATCGCAGATCCATGGCAGACCGCGCGCGGTGCAGAGCTCCACGACGGCGTCCTGCTCGGCCCGCGAGAGGAACGAGCCGGTGGGGTTGGCCGGATGGACGAGCGCAAGCAGCTTCGTGCGCGGCGTCAGCGCTCGCTCGAGCTCTCCCGGGCCGAGGGCGAAGCGCCGGCCGGGCTCGAGGCGAAAGTGCCTGAGGACCAGGGCGTCGAGACGCGCCAGCTCGTCGAGCAGCGGGTACGCCGGAGCGGCAGTCAGGACCTCGTCTCCCGGGTCGCCGAAGAGCTTGAAGAGGTAGGAGTAGGCCTCGCTGGTCGAGGCGGTCAGCACCAGGTCGTCGCGCGCGACCTGGTCGCCGGGGCGGGAGAGGGCGGCGGCGAGGGCCTCGCGCGCTTCGGGGAGGCCGAGAGGATGAGGTGGGTAGTCGGGGGATGCGTGGCGGCGCAGGATGTCGGCGAGCTCGGCTTCCGGGTAGACGAGTCCCACGCGGGTCGGATTGCTCTCGGTGAGATCGATCGTGGTCAGCCCTTGCTCCTTCCGGTCCGCCACTTCGGCGGCCAGGGCGTTGCAGGCCTGGTCCCAGGGCAGGCGCCGGGAGAGGGGAGGGCGGTGGGTTGGCATCCGGTAAGCCTATCGCTCGTCCCCTTCGTCCCGCCTGCCCTGCGGTCCGCCCCATGGCGGGTAGTGGGTCAGATTCCCTGCGCCCCTTTGGGCGAGGCGCTGTAGGCGTTGCCGAGCAGGGCTTTGGCGCCTCGCCCAAAGGGGCGCAGAGGGATCGGACCCACTACCCCATGGCGTTCGGCGCCGATACAGGATGTAAAATGGACGGTACCTCGGCTGAGAGGAGGTCCGAAATGAACGGTGCGATGCGGCGATGGTGTTGGCTGGCGGCGGTGGGTTTGATCCTTGGCGTCCCCGGGCTCACGCGGGCGCAGACCAAGGCGATCGCGACGGTGCAGACGAACATGAACGCTACCGGCGAGATCTATGAATGCAAGCGCAAGCAGGGCGTGCTGACCATCAAGGTGCGCTTCAAGGCCACGTCGGGTCGGGCCACCCTCGATCTGCCCTACGACACCACCTACGTGGTCGACGTGGGCTCGGGCAAGAAGTACGCGATCCTGCGCGACAGCGAGAAGGCGCCGGTCGCGACCACGAGCCAGAACTGGGGCGACCGGATCCACGAGGCCGTCGAGCCCGGAGGCACCTTCAGCGCCTGGTGGAAGTTCCCGGCGCCGCCGCCCACCACCAAGAGGATCTCGTTCATCCTACCGAAGAGCGAGCCGGCCGAGGATGTGCCGATCACCGATGCGCCGTAGCGCCCTGGCGCTGGTGCTGGCGCTGTCGTTCGCACCTCTTGGCGCCGGGGCCGCCGCCGGCCCGGTGCCCGCCGCGCCGGGGGCGGACCCCGAGCCGCCGAATGCCCAGGCGCGGGCGGTGGCGGCGCTGGCCCATGCGCGGGTGATCGCCCTTGCGCCGGAGCCGCCGAAGGCGATTCCCGGGATCGGCGGCGAGGTGGGCGGCCAGCCGACGACGCTCACCGGCGGCGCGAAGGACCTGGAATCGGCGATGACCGACCTGCATGCGAAGGTGGTGGGGCAGGAGATCCACATCGAGCTGCCCGCGGACGTGCTCTTCGACTTCGACAAGGCCGACATCCGCCCCGACGCGGCCGCCGCGCTGGCCAAGGCGGCGGTGATCGTCCGGGCCCACCCCAGCGGCCATGTGAGGGTCGAAGGCCACACGGACAACAAGGGCACCCACGCCTATAACCTCGCTCTCTCTCAGCGCCGGGCGCAGGCGGTGGTGAGTTGGCTGCGCGAGCGCGAGGGCCTGCGTGGCGCGGCCTTCCAGGTCCACGGCTTCGGGGAGACCAGGCCGGTGGCGCCCAACGCCGGGCCCGGAGGTACCGACAACCCGGCCGGACGGCAACGGAACCGGCGGGTCGAGATCGTGGTCAGCCCATAGCGGAGCGGGACTAGGGGCAGCGGGGGCAGCCGCTGATGTTGTGGCAGGTGCCGGAGACGCCGGCGGCGATCATCTCGAGCCACCTCTCGCCGCGCTGGGCGTCCTCGAGGCCGCGCAGGGTCTCCTTGCTGAGCTTCAACGACTTCGGGCTCTTCTTCATCGGGCTCTCCTCGGACCGCGCCGCGCCCGGTTCACCCGGAAGCGGCTTGCTGCAGGGTCCAATGTCTCCAGTGCCCGGGGGCGGCGCCTCGTGGACGCTGCTCGTCCCTGCCGCGTCCCGCTTGCCTGCGGCATGTCCCGCTGGTCCCGGGAACGTTGGGCGCGCTCGCCCCGCCGGGGCATTCTGGAGCGGCAGGACAACCCCGAGGAGGACACGGCCATGGACACCCCGATTCCCGCGTTTCCGGATGCGGCTCCCGGACGGCCCGCGCCGCCCGCGCCACCCACCGTCGCGCCCCGCCCGGCCGCTGCCGGAGCTCGCCCGGCCGTTGCCGCCGCTCGCCCCGCCGCCGCCGGTGCCACCGTCCTCGCTGGCGGCCTGGGCGTCGTGATCCTGGTGGCGGCCGCCAAGCTGCTCGTCCACCTGGCGACCACCGGCCGCTTCGGCTATAGCTACTTCGTCGACGAGCTCTATTACCTCGCCTGCGCCCGCCATCTCGCCTGGGGCTTCGTCGACATGCCGCCGCTCTTCCCGGCGATCGTCGCGGCCATCCACGCCACCTTCGGCGACTCGTTGCTCGCGGTTCGCCTGCTGCCGGCGCTGGCCGGCGCCGCCCTGGTGCTGATGACCGGGTTGATGGCCCGCGACCTCGGCGGCCGCCGCTTCGCCCAGGGGATCTCGGCGCTCGCGGTGCTGGTGGCGCCGATCTGGCTCGCGCTGCATAGCATCGACACGATGAACGCGCTCGACCAGCTCTTCTGGACCGGCTGTGCCTGGATCGTGCTGCGCATCGTGCGCAACGACCAGCAAGAAGTGCCGCGACAGGCGACAGGCGGAGCCGCGGCGGACAGGCCGCAGCTCTGGCTGCTGTTCGGCGCTGTCGCCGGCGTCGGCATGCTCAACAAGCACAGCATGGCCTTCTTCGGCGTCGCCGTCGCGGCCGCGGTCCTGCTCACCCCGCAGCGCCGGGCCCTGCGCTCGCCCTGGCTGTGGCTCGGCGCGCTCCTCGCCGGCGTCATCTTCCTGCCCAACCTGGCGTGGGTCGTCCAGCATCATTTCCCGCACTTCGAGATGCTGGCCAACGTCAAGCGCGAGGGCCGCGACGTCTCGCTGGGCCCGCTGCAGTTCCTGGCCCAGCAGGTGCTGCTGATGAATCCGCTGACGCTGCCGCTCTGGCTGGGCGGCCTGGCCTGGCTGCTCTTCGACCGCGAGGGTCGCCGCTACCGCATCCTCGGCTTCGCCTGGCTCGGCGTCATGGCCGAGATGCTGCTGCTCGACGGCCGCCCCTACTACCCGGCGCCGGCCTACCCGATGCTGCTCGCCGCCGGCGGCGTGGGGCTCGAGGGCTGGCTCGCGGCTCCCCTCCGGCGGCGCCGGTGGGCCGTCAAGCCGGTCTATGCGGCGCTGCTGGCCCTCTCGGGCGCCCTGTTGGCGCCGCTGTTCACGCCCCTGCTGCCGCCCGAGACCCTGATCCGCTACTCGCGCGCCATCGGCATGACGCAGCCGCGGATCGAGAACCATCGCCTGGGGCCGCTGCCGCAGCTGATGGCCGACCGCTTCGGCTGGCGGGAGATGGCGGCGGAGGTGGCGCGCATCTACCGCTCGCTACCGCCCGCGGACCGCGCCAGGGCCGCGATCTTCGGCCAGAACTACGGCCAGGCCGGGGCGATCGACCTCTTCGGACCGGCGCTCGGCCTGCCGCCGGCGATCAGCGGCCACCTCAGCTACTGGCTGTGGGGCCCCCGCGGCTACACTGGCGACGTCATGATCGTCCTCGACGACTCCCGTGAGAACCTCGAGCGGCTCTTCCGCGGCGTCGAGCTGGCGGGCCACGTCGACCATCCCTACTCGATGCCCTACCAGCACTTCGACGTCTTCGTCTGCCGCGGTCCCCGGCAGTCCCTGGCGGCGCTCTGGCCGCGGATCAAGCGGTTCGGCTGAGATGGGCGACGCGCCGAACGCCGCGGTGGGGGAGGGCCCCCGCCCGCAGGACCTCGCGGAGACCGGGGCTCCGGCCGCAGCCGCGCCGGAACCGGCGGCGGCCTCGGCGGCGGCCCCGGCGGCGGGCCTGGCGCCGCCCCCCGCGCGCCGGCTTCTCCGCGGCTTCGCGCTCTGGCTCGCGGCGGTTGGCCTCTTCGGCTTGCTGCTGTTCCTCTACCACTACCTCGGCGCGCTGGCGGCCCGCGAGCCGCGGACGCCGCTGGCGCCGTTCGTCGAGGAGCTCACCGGCGCGCTCGCCGCCGGGCTGCTGTTCTTCCCGATCCGCCGGCTGGCGCGCCGCCTGCCGCTCACCGCGCGCGACTGGCCGCGCCGGCTGCCGGTCTATCTGCTGGCGCTGCCCGTCTTCGGCTTCGCCGCGACGACGCTGATGTGGGGGCTGCGCAGCGTCCTGTTCCCGCTCGCCGGCCTCGGCTCCTACGACTACGGCGTCATGCCGCTGCGCTACCTGATGGAGCTGCCGATGCAGGTGATCTGGATCGGCGTCCTGGTCGCCGCCATCCACGGCTTCGCCGCCCTCGACGCGGCGCGCGCCCGCGAGCTGCGGGCGGCGCGTCTCGAGAGCAGCCTGGCCCGCAGCCAGCTGCGCAATCTCCGCCTGCAGCTGCAGCCTCATTTCCTCTTCAACGCCCTGCACACCGTCTCGGCCGCGATGTACGACGATCCGGCCGCGGCCGACGAGATGCTCGACCAGCTGGCCGAGCTGCTGCGCGCCTCGCTGCGCACCGCCCAGTCCGACGAGGTCCCGCTCGGCGAGGAGCTGGCGCTGCTCGACCGTTACCTCGCCATCCAGCGCGCCCGCTTCGGCGACCGGCTGGCGGTCTCCATCCAGGTCGAGCCCGGCGCCGGCTCGCTGCTGGTCCCCTCGCTCCTGCTGCAACCCCTGGTCGAGAACGCGATCCGTCACGGCAACGCCGAGCGCGCCGGCCGCGGCGCCATCGCGGTGCGCGCCCACCGCGAGGACGGCCGCCTGGTGCTCGAGGTGGAGGACGACGGCCCCGGCTCCGCCGCCACCGCCGCCAGCGCCGGCCAGGTCCCCGCCGGCAACCGCGGCGCCGCCGCGACGGGGATCGGCCTCGCGGCCACCGCCGAGCGGCTGCAGCTGCTCTACGGCGACGCCCAGACGTTCAGCGCCGGCGCCGGCCCGGCGGGGGGATTCCTGGTCCGTGCGGCGCTACCGGCGCGGCATGCCGGCGGCGGCGAGGAGCGTCCGGGTCCAGGTCCGGGTCCGCATCCCGATCCAGGGCCGGGGCCGGCATGATCCGCGCGCTCATCGCCGACGACGAGCGCCCGGCACGGCGCAAGCTGCGCGAGCTGCTCTCCCGCGAGCCGGACTTCGAGGTGGTCGGCGAGGCCGCCGACGGCGTCGAGGCGGTTGCCGCCATCCAGGCCGCCGCCCCCGACGTCGTCTTCCTCGACATCCAGATGCCCAGGCTCGACGGCTTCGGCGTCATCGCCGAGGTGGGCGTCGAAGCCATGCCGCTGGTCGTCTTCGTCACCGCCTTCGACGAGCACGCCCTGCGGGCCTTCGAGGTCCACGCCCTCGACTACCTGCTCAAGCCCTTCGCCCCCTCGCGCCTCCGCCGCCTCCTGGATCGCCTCCGCCGCCAGCTGGCGCCGGCCGCCGATCCCGGCGGCGGCGAGGTCCCCGCGGCGGGCGACCTGGCGCGGCGCGTCGAGCACCTGCTCGCCGCCATGCGGCCGGCTCCCGAGTACCCGCGCCAGCTGCTGGTGGAGCGCGGCGAGGGCCGCCAGGCGCTGCTCGCCGTCGACCAGATCGATCTCGTCCGCGCCGAGGGTAACTACCTGCGTATCTTCGCCAACGGCGCGGAGCACCGGCGCCGCGGCACCCTCCGCGAGCTCGAGGGCCGCCTCGACCCCGCCCGCTTCCTGCGCCTCAACCGCTCCGAGATCGTCCGCCTGGAGACCGTGCGCGAGGTGCGGCCCTGGTTCCACGGCGACGCCAAGGTCGTGCTGCGCGACGGCTCCGTGCTGGCCTGGAGCCGCCGCTTCCGGGCCAGGGCCGAGGGGCTCTTTTGAATCGATCGACAAAATATTCGAATACGGTGCAACCGGGAATGATCCGCGCGGTGTGATTCGCTGACGACAAAACGACGGCGATCCATCATCGCAGCTTTGCGGCATCGCCGCGCCATGACAATGTTCACGCGCGCGGATAACTGATTTCAAGTTAAGTCATTCTGCGCTTTGATCGTCAGGCATTCAGCACTTGTGGACCGATGACTTGTAAAGGCCAATTTTCCGGCTTACGCTGAGGACCGTAGCTTCTCGATGACAGAGTCCGCCTGATCCAAGCAGGCGACTTTTGTCGTTGCCGGTGGACGATGGGAACTCCGAGCCGAATCCACGAGGCGGCGCCGGCGCTCGGCGGCCCCCGGCCGCGGCACGCCGGCGGCTCATGGCCGGGGGCGGCCGCAGCCTCTGCCGCGGCCGCTCGCGGGCGGGAGCTGGGCGCGGGCGTGCGGGAGTTCGGCGGCAAGCTCGTCGCCTACTACCTGGTGCGCCTGCGGGCGCAGCCCCATGCGGTGCGCGGCGAGCGCGACCTGGCCTCGCTGGTCGCGGAGACCTACCGGCGCGACCCCAAGCACACGGCGTTCCTGCTCGAGCGCCTGTGCTACGACTTCGTCATCGGCCGCTGGCGCGGCGACCGCGCCGGTCACGCCGGCCGTGCCGGGGACATTCCGCGGCACTTGCTCGACGGCCAGGAGGCGGCGCGAGCCCTGCCCGAGCAGAGCCTGATCCTGCTGCACGCCGGCCTGGGGATGGCGCTGACCGAGATCCTGCTGCTGCCGCTGTCTCCGGACAGCCCGGCGTCGGCCTTCGCCGCCGCCCTGGACAGCTTCGCCGCACAGGTGGAGGCCAACGCGCGGCCGGAGTTCGCGGCGGTCGCCTTCGAATCGCTCGGCCTGATGGTGCGGCGGTTCCTTCCCCGCCTCCACGTCCCGGTGGAAGCCAGCCTGCGGGCCCGTGACGAGCGCTTGGCGGCTTACTACTGGCACGGCGCCGGGCGCGCGATCTATTTCCTGCCGGGTCTTTTCCATCCGTTCCCCGGCACGGCGCGCCGCGGCGTCGAGATCTGCCGCCGCGAGCCCCTGGAGCCGCGGCACCGGCTCGATGCCCTGGCCGGCTTCTGCTTCGCATCCACCATGATCAACCTGCGTCATCCGGAGCTGGTGGCACGCCTGCTGCCTCATCTCGGCCCGGGCGAGATCGAGGCGCTGGCGAGCGGGGTGGCCGCGGCGCTGCTGACGCGCCATCACACCGCTCCGGACGAGCCGGGGGTGCGTACGTTCCTGCGCCCGCTCGCGGCGGATCTGGCCGGGCGTGGGGCCGGGCCTGCCGCGGACCTCCCGGCCGGTCTCTGGGAGGATGCGGTGAGGAGGCCGTGCGCGGAGGCCCTGGACCGCGCCTACCCGCTGCTGCGCGCCCGCGGCGAGTTGGCAACCCTCGCGCGCTACCGCCCACTCGCTTCGCTGCCGGCGCCGGAGCGGGAGGAGTGACCGGGGCCGTGGGCGCCATGGCGCCGGTCGTCTCGCTGGCGGCGCTGGCGGCGCTGCGGCGGTCCGTCGCCACCCTCGCCGCCGCGTCCCCCCGGCCGCGCGGCCGGTTGCGCTGGCGCGAGCTGGGCAACAAGCTCGAGGCTTTCGAGATCTTCCGCCATGCCGAGATGCAGGCGCGGTCCGCCGGCGGCGCCCTGCCGCTCGCCGCCCTGGTCGAGCTCGCCGAGGATGTCGTTCCCTACCGCAGGCTGTGGAGGCTGGAAGGCCTCGGCTATGGCCACGCCGAGGAGCGCGCCGCCCACGCCGCCCACGCCGCGAATATCGCCGAGCCGCGGGGCTGGCTCCTGGCCGGCGCGGCCGAGCTGCCCGCGGCGAGCCTGATCGCCCTGCATTGCGGCATCGGGCTGTCGCTGGCCCGCCGCCTGCTCGCCGCGAGCGCCCGCGCCCCGGCCGCCGAGCTGCGCCGCGGGCTGGCCGCCTACGTGGCGGGCTGCCGCGAGCTTGCCCTGCCGGGGCACGCCGCGCCGCTGCTCGAGGCGCTGGGGTTCATCGCGCGCCTGCGGCTGGCGCGGCGCGCGGGCGAGGTGGCGGAGGAGCTGGCGCGGCTCGACGAGGAGGCGCACGCCTGCTTCTGGCACGGCCTGGGGCGCGCGCTCTACTTCCTGCCGCGCCACGCTCCGCCGTGGCCCGGCACGCCCCGGCGGCTGTTCGCGGCGGTGACGCGGGAAGCGCCGGCCGGGGAAGGGCGGGAGAACGCCCTCGCCGGGCTGGCCTGGGCCGTGACCCTGGTCAATCTGCGCCACCCGCGGGTGCTGGAGGATCTCCTGGCCAGCCAGCCTCCCTGGGTCGCCGCATCCCCCGGCTTCGCCCACGGCATCGGCGCCGCGGTCTTCGTCTGGCACGACTGCACGCCGCACGATCCGTACCTGGCAGCCTGGCGCCGCCACCGGCCGGAGCCCGCGGGCGGCGAGCTCGCACGCCGATGGGAGCGGCAGGTGAGCGGACCCGCCGAGCGGGCCCTCGCCGCCGCGGCCGCGGTCGCCGGCGCCGTCGCCCGCACCTGCGCCCCTGGCCGCGGCCCGGATCGCTTCCGGCGCGCGGTCGATCTGGGGGAGCTGTTCCGCGTCCGGCCTGGGGTCGCCGGGCCCGCCGGGCCCGCCGAACCCGCCGCGCCCGCAGGTGCCGCCGAGCCCGCCGGGCCCGCCGAGCCCGCCACGCCCGCCCTGGCGGCGGCGGCCGGCCGGGCCTGAGGGGCACCCGCATGCGCGCCAAGCCCTGGCTCCTCGGCGCCGCTCTTCCTCTTGCCCTGGCCGGCGGCGGCTGGGCGGCGCTGCGGGCCGCCGACCGGTGGGGCCGCCGGTTCCTGGCCGCCGGGCAGTCCGTCGTCGACTTCCTCGAGAGCCTGGCCCGCGCGCTCGAGGCACGCGATGCCGAGCACATCGTGGCTCACTTCAGCGCCGACTTCACGGGATCCGACCTGGGCCTGCTCGACCCGCGCCAGGAGACCGTGCGCGACGGCGTCCGCACCCTGCGCTTCGTGCCGGCGGGCACGGCAGTTGGCACGCCGGCGGGCACGTCGGCGGGCATAGCGGGCACGCCGGCCGGCGGTGCGCAGGACCGGGCGGCCGCCGTCGCAGCCTGGCTGGCCTACCTTGGCGGCTTCGCGAGGATCGAGCAGGTGGCGCTGCACCTCGACCGGCTCGAGCGCTGGCGCGCCTCCCGCGACCTCGAGGCAACGGTGCGCTTCGAGCTGATCGGCGATCTGATCGCCACGGGGCGTGGCGCGAGCCGTGACGGCATGGCGGGCATCGACCGCGCGGTCCTGCGCGTGCGCCTCGCGCGCGGACGCGGGCCGGGAGGGTTGTCGCTGCGCGCGGCCGCGTTGGCCGGCGGCGAGCGGGTCATCGGCGAGCGGCGCGAGCGGCCGCAGTTCGTCGACGTCGCCGGCGCCGCCGGGATCGGCTTCCGCAACCGCTACTACCCGCCGTTCCTCGCCGAGCCGCTGCGCTTCGGGATGATCCGGCACGGGCCCGCCGGGATCACCGCGGTCGACTACGACGACGACGGCTTCTACGACCTGTTCATCCCCGACGGCGTCGCGGCGCGGCTGCTGCGCAACCGCGGGGACGGCAGCTTCGAGGACGTGACCGAGAGCGCCGGCCTGGGGGGGCTCGACGGCGTGTCGGTGGGCGTCTTCGGCGACTACGACAACGACGGTCACAAGGACCTCTTCGTGAGCCGCACCTTCCGCCCGAACCAGCTGTTCCACAACAACGGCGACGGCACCTTCACCGACGTCACCGCGCGCGCCGGGCTGGGGGAGGACTGCTGCACCACCGCCGCCGCCTGGGGCGACTACGACAACGACGGGCGGCTGGACCTCTACGTCGGCCGCTACCTGGACCCGCGGCGCGGCATCCCGACCACGTTCTATGCCCGCAACGGCGAGCCGAACCGCCTCTATCGCAACAACGGCGACGGCACCTTCCGCGACGTCACCGCGGAGGCGGGCGTGGGCGACCCCGGCCTCTGCCTGGGCGCGGCCTGGGGAGACTTCGACGGCGACGGCTTCCCGGACCTCTTCGTGGCCAACGATTTCGGGCGCAGCACCCTGTACCGCAACAACGGCGACGGCACCTTCGCCGACGTCACCGCGCGGGCCGGCGCGCTGTCCTACGGCGCCGGCATGAACGCCTCCTGGGGCGACGTCGACAACGACGGCCGGCTCGACCTCTACGAGACCGACATCCGCTCCGAGCACGCCTGGTTCGCCGAGCTCCCGACCGTCGCCCGCCACATGGCGAACTGCCTGCTGCAGGGCGTCTGGCGGACGGACCTGCCGCTCTACCTCGAGATCCTGCGCCAGTCGGGGCTCGCGTTCGTCGACGTCTTCCGCGAGATGGCGGCGGGCAACCACCTGCTGCACAACCGCGGCGACGGCACCTTCGAGGACGTCAGCGCGCGGGCGGGCGCCAACCCGCCGGGGTGGTTCTGGGGCGCGGCCCTGGCCGACCTCGACAACGACGGCTGGCTCGACATCTACTGCGCCAACGGCTGGGTGTACGGCCGGCGGCGGACGGAGATGGAGCTCGAGTTCCTCGACCACGTGATCGGCCGCCAGCGCGACTACAAGAGCGGGATCTTCTTCGACCCGCGCAGCTTCGCCGGCCGCTCCTGGCACGGCTGGGAGCGCAACCGCCACCTGCGCAACAACGGCGACGGCACCTTCCAGGAGATCGGCCGCGCGGCCGGCAGCGACCTGGTGACCAACAGCCGCGGCGTGGCGGTCGCCGACTTCTGGAACCGCGGCGTGCTGGACATCGCGGTGGCGGCCTCCGACGACCGCCACGCGCTGCTCCGCAACGAGCTCGGCGTGCGCCGGCACTGGCTGCAGGTGGAGCTGCGGGGCACGCGCTCGAACCGCGACGCGATCGGGGCGCGGGTGGTGGCGGTGGCCGGCGGCAAGGCGCAGCTGCGCGAGGTGGCGGCGGGCGACGGCTACGCCTCGCAGAGCGCGCTGCGGCTGCACTTCGGGCTGGGCGACGAGGCCGAGGTGGAGCTGCTGACGGTCACCTGGCCCGCCTCGGGGATCGAGCAGCGCTTCCGCGGCGTCGCCGCCGACCGTATCGTCGAGATCACCGAGGGGAGCGACCGGCTGGTCGAGAAGCGGTACCGGCCCGCGGCCGCAGGCGAGGAGGTGGGCGCCGCCGAGCAGGCGAGTCGCCGATAGGGCCGCCCACGCCGTCGGGCAGGTCCCCGGAGGCCCGGGCCCCTGCCGCCTGCCCCTCAGCGGTAGCCGAGGCGCTCCTTGCTCTCGGCGATTGCGGCGTCGATCGGCTCGATGGCCAGCCGCTCGCGGTCGGCGCCGCGCCCCGGCGGGTAGAAGCTCTGCCGGTACATCGGGTAGCACTCGCTGCGCAGGTGGCCGAGGGTCTGGTGGCCGCGGCGGGTGGCGCGCTCGTGCCGCAGCGCGTCGACGTCGATCGGCGCCACCACGATCTTCTCGCCCGGCCCGGGATCGGCCTGCGCCAGCACCCGCCCCTCGAAATCGACCACCATGCTGCCTCCCGGCCAGGAGAAGGGCGGGTAGTGGGAGAGGCTGGCGGCCTGGTTCGAGGCCACGACGTAGGCGATGTTCTCGAGCGCCCGGCAGCGGTTGACCACCGTCCACCAGTCCATCGGCGCCGTCGCGCCCCAGGGGTCCATGTAGGCCGAGACGCGGATCAGCACCTCGGCGCCGTTGGCGGTCAGCTGCCGCAGCGCTTCGGGAAACAGCCAGTCGTAACAGATCGCGACCCCGAGGTTGCCGATCGGCGTCGCGGTCACCGGGAACATCTCGTCGGCGTACCCCGGCAGGTCGTGGGGACTGGCGTGGACCTCCCAGGGAATCCATGGGTTGACCTTGCGGTACCGGCTGAGCAGGCCCTCGGGGCCGATCAGGCAGGTGGTGTTGAACACCGCACCCGGGTAACGGTCGTCGCTCTCGAGAAAGCTCCCGGTCTGGATCCAGATGCCGTACTCGCGGGCCTTCGCCGCGTAGCGCTCGGTGTGCTCGTTGGGGATCGGGATCGCCAGCTTCTCGAGCAGCTCGCGGGCGGTGGGATAGACCGGCGCGGCGTGCGCGAACTCCGGGAACACCACCAGCTTGACCGGCAGGAAGGGGGAGTAGCCCTCGACCGCGCTCTCGATCATGGAAAGCATGCGGTCGGTGTGGGGCTTGATGCCGGACCGGTCGGCCGGGTTGCCGAAATCGACCTGGCAGGCGGCGGCGGCGTAGCGCAGCTTCTCGGGATGGCTCATGGCGCGAAGTTCCTCATGACGCGAAGCTCCTCATGGCGCGCGGGTCGTGCCGCTCAGAAGGTCTGGCTGGTGGTGACCAGGTACTGCACGGCCTTGATCGAGCCGTTGCGATCGATGGGATAGGCGACGTCGAGGTGGATGACCGCGCCGGTGGCGGAGCGGCTGGAGCCCAAGCGCAGGCCGGCGCCGACGTCCTTCAGCAGCTGCCGCTGGACGCCCGCGAGCGGCAGGAAGCTCGGCGGCGCCTCGACGAACCAGGCGCGGCCGGCGTCGAAGAAGGCCGCGGCGCCGAGGGTGACGAGATGAAAGTATTCGTGGCTGCCGTAGAAGCGCTGCTCGAGGCTGACCAGGAAGCGCCGGTCGCCGGCCTGGTAGCGCAGCGGGTAGCCGCGCAGGCCGTTGTCGCCGCCGAGCAGGAGCTGGTTCTCGAGGTCGAGGTTCTCGGCCATGTCGCCCACCGCCTTGGCGACGAGCAGGCCGTTGCCGAAGGTCCGCACGTAGTAGCGGATGCCGGCCGCGACGCTGCCGTTCTCGATCCTGCCGCCGCTCAGCCGGCCCAGGAGGTTGGCGCGCACCAGCAGGATCTGGCGCGGCCCGAAGGCCCAGCCGTCGGTGGCGCCGCTGGTCAGGATGAGGCGGCTGCGGTCGCCCCCGAAGACCGGCGAGGACCAGCCGAGGCGGGCCGTGAGCACCCGCCCGAGGTTGACGTCCTCGGTGCGCTTGATCTGCTCGAAGTCGCGCACGGTGACGAAGCCGTCCTCGACGAACTCGTAGCCGATCCAGGGATAGGCGAGCCTGCGGTCGACGGCGACGGCGTCGGGCGGCGCGAAGCCGGGGGCCGCGGCGAAGAGGTTGCGGTCGTAGGTGAAGCCGATGCGGAAGCGCTGGGCGACGCCGTCGAGCAGGCCGGGCGACAGGCCGCCGTAGACCTCGACGAAGTCGCGCCGCTGGCGGAAGCGGTCGACGACGTCGCCGCCGTCGTAGAGCGGATCGATGCGCAGGTCGTGCAGCGCCGTGACGCCCGCCGCCCAGCGGGTGTCGAGGGCGTAGAAGGGGCGCTCGACGTCGAGGGCGCGGGTGTCGCCGTCGCTGTTGTCGGCGAAGGTGAGATCGACCAGGCCGTGGGTGTTGCCCAGGCTGGGGTCGCGGTAGCGGACCAGCTTCGAGGTGCGGTCGACGTTCTCGAGCCGCGCCACCTCGATGTCCTTGCCGGTGCCGAAGAAGTTCTGATCCTCGACGTCGAAGGCGGTGCTGTTGGTGCCGCCGGCGCGGCGGAAGTCGAGGCCGAGCTGCAGCGTCCAGACGTCGCGGGTCAGCACCTCGAGATCGACCTTGCTCGCGTCCTCGGCGATCGGCCGGATGGTCGCTTCGTAGAGGTAGCGGTTGGCGCGCAGCAGCCGCTCGCTCTCGCGCAGCGTCTCGGGCTGGTACAGGTCGCCGGACCGGAAGAGCAGCTGGCGCTGGATGACCTCGGGGCGGGTGGTGCGGTGCAGGCGGTTGACCAGGTGGAAGACGCCGCGGCGCTCGCCGGGCCGCTTGGGATCGAAGATGTTCTCGGTGACGATGTGGACGGCGCCGATCTTCTTGCCCGTGGCGGCCGCCTCCATGGTCTCCTGGTCGATGAGGCGCGTGGCTCCGGGCGGGGCCTGGGCCATGGCCGGCGCGGCCAGGGAGGCCAGTAGCAGCGCGGCGACGCCGATGCCGGCGATGCCGGTGGCGGGCCGGCGTGGGGTCGGGCCGCTGCTCAACACGTCGAACAATGGCGCCATTATAGACGGCCGGCGGGGCCGCCGAGGTGGAGGAACCTCCCGGCGGCCCTGGTCCGGCGCCGCCGGGAGGAGCAGAGCCTGGGGGACGGAGACGAAGCTCGCGAGGATCTGCTCGATTTGTTATACGTGCGCCGCGCCGGAAGTGTCACAGCCGCTGCCGCAGGGGCACGCCAGGGCTGCCGGATCAGCTCATTCGGCCGCCGGCGGCGCCTCGCCCGGCCAGGCCTGCTGCAGGGCGGTGGTGGCCGCGAGGTGGGCCCGCAGCTCGGCCATCGAGTCGCCGCCCAGCTTCTCGAGCAGGGCGTCGGCCAGGACCAGCGCCACCATCGCCTCCGCGATCACGCCCGCGGCCGGCAGGGCGGTGACGTCGCTGCGCTCGTACTGCGAGGTGTGGGCGGCCAGGGTGTCGAGATCGACGCTGGGCAGCCCTCTCCTCAGGGTGGCGATCGGCTTCATGTAGGCGGTGACCACGACGTCCTCGCCGTTGGTGATGCCGCCTTCGAGGCCGCCGGCGCGGTTGCCGATGCGGGCGAAGCGGCGCGCGCCGCCTCCCGGCCCTGCCCCAGCTCCCGCGTCGGCCGGGACGATGGGGTCGTGCGCGGCGCTGCCGAAGCCGCGGCTGGCGGCGAGCGCGGCGCCGATCTCCACCGCCTTGACGGCCGGCACCGACATCGCCGCCTGCGCCAGGCGGCCGTCGAGCTTCTCGTCCCAGTGCGTGTGCGAGCCGAGCCCGGCCGGCACGCCGTGGGCGATCACCGTCACCGCGCCGCCAAGGGTGTCGCCCTCGTCCTGGGCGCGCTCGACCTGCCGCAGCATCTCGGGCTCGAGCGCCGGGTCGGCGGCGCGCAGCGGCGAGCCGTCGTCCATGCACAGCAGGTCGTCCCAGGTGGGAGGCGGCGCGTCCGCTCCCACGGCGCCGAGCGCGCGCACGCCGCTGCGCACCTCGATGCCCGCCAGCTCGGCGAGCAGCATCTTGGCGAAAGCTCCCGCCGCGACCCGCGCCGCCGTCTCGCGGGCCGAGGCGCGCTCGAGCACGTCGCGCAGGTCGCGGCGCAGGTACTTGAGCCCGCCGGCGAGGTCGGCGTGCCCGGGCCGGGGCGCCTTCAGGCGGCGCAGCTCGGCGAGGCGCGGATCGAGGTCCTCGGCGGCCGGCCCCATCACCTTCTGCCAGTTGGCGTAGTCGCGGTTGGCGATCCACAGCACCACCGGCGACCCCAGCGTGACGCCGCCGCGCACGCCGCCGCGGATCTCGGCCGCGTCGGCCTCGATCTGCATGCGCCGGCCGCGGCCGAAGCCGTGCTGGCGCCGGGCGAGCTCGCGGGCGAGCAGCGCGAGGTCGACGCGCAGGCCGGCCGGCAGCCCCAGCAGCGTCGCGGTGAGCCCCGGCCCGTGGCTCTCTCCGGCGGTGGTCAGGCGCAGGCGGCGCATGGCGGGCCGGTCAGCGCGCGAAGTCGATGAAGCCGCGGTCGACGTCGGCGAGCAGCAGGCGGACGCGGACCTTGTCGCCGACGTCGAGGCCGTCGAAGCCGTGCACGACGCGCCCCTCGACCGGTGGCTGGAAGATGCGCACCCAGGTCCCCTTGTCCGAGGCGCCGGTGACCACGCCGTCGAAGAACTGGCCGATGCGGGAGGAGAGCAGCATCGCCGCCGCCGACTTGTGGACGCGCCGCTCGACCTTCTGGGCGTCGTCCTCCTTCTCGGTGCAGTGGATGGCGAGCGCCCCCAGCTCGTCGAGCGAATACGGCGACGGGTGGCCGGCGAGCGCCGCCTTGAGCAGGCGCTGGGTGATGACGTCGGGGAAGCGGCGGTTCGGGGCGGTCGAGTGCGTGTAGTCGCGCACCGCGAGGCCGAAGTGCCCGGGCGCCGCCGCGCCGGGCGCCTCGGCCACGTACTCGCCCGAGCCGAGCAGCTTGACCACGGTCAGCGACAGGTCGGGGAAGCGCAGCGGGTCCTTGCTGCGCTGGCGGTCGAGGAAGCCGGAGAGCGCCGCGGCGTCGGGATCGGCCGGCAGCCGCTCGCCGCGGCTCGCGGCCAGCTCGACGATGCGCTCCCAGCGCTTGGGGACGCGCACGACGCGGCGCAGCGACGGCAGCCCGCGGGCGGCGAGGAACTTGGAGGTGACGCCGTTGGCGGCGATCATGAAGTCCTCGATCAGCTGCTTGGCGCGGTTGTCGACCTCCACCTCGAGGCCGGTGAGCTGGTCGCCGGCGTACACCGCGCGGCTCTGCAGCGTCTGCAGCTCGAGGGCGCCGCGCTGGTGGCGGAGGGCCCGCAGGCGCTGGGCGGCGGCGTCCTGCAGGCGCAGCTGGCCGTCGAGGCCCGGGACGGCGGCCAGCCGGGACGGCGCCGGCCCCTTGCCCTCGATCCAGGCGCCGACGCCGTTGTAGGCGAGCTTGGCCTGGTTGCGCACCCAGGCGCGATAGACGTCCGAGCTCGCCACCGAGCCGTCCTCCGCGACCGCCATCTCGACGACGATCGCCAGGCGGTCCTCACCCTCGCCGAGAGAGGTCAGGTCGGTCGACAGCCGCTCCGGCAGCATGGGGAAGATCTCGGCCGCGGTGTAGACGCTGGTGGTGTTGTGGCCGGCGTGGCCGTCGAGCGCCGAGCCCCTGGCCACGACCGCGTCGACGTCGGCGACCGCCACCAGCACCTTGACGGGACCGGCGAAAGCCGCACCCTTGGCGCCACCCTGGGCGCCCGCGCGGGGGCCGCCCTGGTCGCTCTGGCCGCCGGGCTGATCGCCGGCATGGGCGACGGAGAGCTGGTCGAGGTCGCGCGAGTCGTCGTTGTCGATCGAGCACCATGGCAGCTGGCGCAGGTCGCGGATCGGCGCGGCGGCGGCGCCGTCGGGATGCGCCGCCCCCGGGATGTGCGCCAGCTCGGCCAGCGCGGCGGGCGGAAAATCGGGCTCCATCTGGCGATCCAGCATTGCCTGGCGGGCAATGGCCCGCAGGTGCGCCTTCTGTCTGGCCGGGCTCTCGCTCATCGGACGCTTGGACCTCCTCGCAGAGTGGACGCAGGATATCAGGTGGCCTACGCGGCCGTGCGGGTGGGTGCGCGTGCTTCGTTGTTTGCCGCTAGACTCTCTCCTGATGGCTGCCGCGACTCCCCGGGGGCCCTGGCTCCCGATCCTTCCGGACGGCGACGAGGCGCATGGCGCGGCCAGCGCGGCCAGCGTCGAGCGGGTCCTCGACGAGCTCGCCGAGGCGCTGGCGCCGGCGGAGGAGACCCGCGCCGCGGCCCGGGACCCGGGGGCGCAGGCGCTTGCCGACGGGCCGGCCGGGCAGACGCTGTTCTTCCACTATCTCGACCAGGCGCGCCCCGGACAGGGGCACGACGAGCGCGCGCTGGCGCATCTCGAGACCGCGATCGCGGCGACCGCCGAGACAATGACCGCACCAGGGCTGTATGGCGGCTTCTCGGGCGTGGCGTGGGTGCTCGAGCACCTCACCGGCCGGCTGCTCGAGCCGCCGGCGCCCGGCGAGGAGGATCCCGGCGAGGAAGTGGCGGCGGCGCTGACCGACTACCTCGGGCACACGCCGTGGCTGGACGAATACGACCTGATCTCCGGCCTGGTCGGCTTCGGAGTCTGGGCGGTCGAGCGCGCGCCGCGCGCCCGCGGCGAGGAGGCGGCCGAGAGCGTCGTGCGGCGGCTGGGCGAGCTGGCCGAGCGCCGCGACGGCGGCGTGACGTGGCGGACCCCGCCGGAGCGCATGATGGCGACCGAGGCGGCGAGCCACCCGCAGGGCAACTTCAACCTGGGGGTCGCACACGGCGTGCCCGGCGTGATCGGCGTCCTCGGCGAGATGGTGGCCGCCGGGCTGCCGGCGGGAGAAGCGGCGGGAGCAGCGGCCGGGAAAGGCACGGCGCGCGAGCTGCTGGCGGGGGCCGTGGAGTGGCTCCTCGGGCAGCGGCTGCCGGCTGGCTCGCCCTCCGTCTTCTCCTACTCGGTGGCGCCTGGCGTCGAGCCCATGCCGGCCCGGCTTGCCTGGTGTTACGGCGATCCGGGGGTCTCGCTGGCGCTGCTCGGCGCGGCCCGTGCCGCCGGCGAGCCGGAATGGGAGCGCCAGGCCGTCGCCATCGCCCGCGCCGCCGCCGAGCGCCCCCGGGAGGAGAGCGGTGTCGCGGACGGCGGCCTCTGTCACGGCGCCGCCGGCCTCGCCCACCTCTACAACCGGCTCTTCCAGGCCACCGGCGATCCCCTCTTCAAGGCGGAGGCGCTGGCCTGGATCGAGCGTCTCATGGCCCACCGCCGGCCAGGCCAGGGGATCGCCGGCTGGCAGGCCTGGCGCCCTATCGGCGAGATCACCAGCCCCAATCCCGAGCTCGGCTGGGTCGACGACCGCGGCTTCCTGACCGGCGCCGCGGGGATCGGCCTCGCCCTGCTCGCAGCGGTGAACCCGGTCGAGCCGGCCTGGGACCGCTTGCTGCTCGCGTCGGCGCCGCCGGGTCATGCGCCCTTTGCGGTCGATGAGCGAGAGCGATAAGCTCGATGCAAACGTTCAGGAGGGACTGATCCCATGACTAGGCTACACCGGCAGTGGTGTATCGCGGTCGCATCGGTTGCCGTACTGCTCTTTGCCTGGGCCGTCGCGCTTCTCGAGTTCCGCTGGCCGCACATGTCCTGGCCGGCGCTCAGGGCGAACGCATTCGTCCTGGTCTACATCTGGGCCATAGGCCCGGCCGTGTGGTTCGCGATCGAAAGCAAGCTCTGGAGGGAGGAGCCTGGCTTCGAGATCGGCCAGCGGCACGCTCGCGACTTCTGGATCGGTGCCGGCGCGGTCATACTCCTTCTGGCCGCCAAGGCCTGAGTGCTGGCGCCGAGCCTCCGCTGATCGGTCGGCCGCGCGGGCCGTCGTGGCAGCGGAGCGCTTATCGAAACGTAGACATGTGCAAATTAGAAAAGTTGACACGCCGGGGACCCGATGCCTAGGATGAGGGGCATAAGGTCATCGTGACTCGTTGTCGCTCGACTCAGGATTTCCCAGTCGCATCTCGATGATGGTTCCTGGGTCTTGCGTTCGGGTAGGACCTCGGGGGATTGCCCGCGCGTGTTGACGCCCGTCCAGAGACTGAAGCTGGCGCTGTTCACCGATGGGCTCGCCGCGTCCGACGCGGCTCGCCGGGAGCTGTCGGCGGGGGAGGAGTGCCGGCCCTTGACCCTTGCCGACTATGCCTCGACTTCTGGCATCTCGATCGAGCTCGAAGGTGGCATCTGGGTCAACGCCCCGATCCAGGACTTCAACCCCAACTTCGTCAAGGCGCCGCCGCATCGCCTCGAGCTCGAGGACGGCGAGTTCTTCGTCGTCTCCGGCGACCTGCGAGTGCGCGCTCGGCCGCTGCCCGTGCCCTCGTATCACGACCAGCTGAACCGCTGGGGAGAGCCCTACAAGTCGCTCGCCATCACCCACACCGACCGGGTGCGGATCTCGCCGGTCGAGGGCTGCGCGATCGCCTGCCAGTTCTGCGACCTTCCCTATGAGTTCCATTACCGGATCAAGTCGGTCGACGCCCTGGTGGACTCGGTGGACCGGGCGGTGCGTGACCCGCTGCTGCCGGCTCGCCACGTCCTGATCTCGGGAGGCACGCCGCGCAAAGAGGACTACCCCTACGTCCAGGAGGTCTACGCTCGCGTCGCGGCCAGGTTCCCGGAGCTGGAGGTGGACGTGATGATGGTCCCGATGCCGGGACTGCTCGACCTCGAGGCGCTTCACGGCATGGGCATTCACGGCCTCTCCCTCAACATGGAGCTGTTCAACGAGGACCTGGCGCGCCGGATCATGCGCCCGAAGGCGCGGCTGGGGAGGGCCTACTGGCTCGACTTCATCGAGCGCGCAGTGAGCATCTTCGGCCCGGGCAGGGTGCGCTCGCTCCTGCTCGTCGGTCTCGAGCCCATGGCCGACACCCTGCGCGCCGTCGAGGCCCTGTCCGAGCGGGGCTGCGACCCGGTCCTGAGCCCCTTCCGCCCGGACCCCTCGACCCCGCTGCGAGGCTGCGAGCCGCCCGCGGTCGATTGCCTTGTCGAGACCTACGAGCGCGCCGCCGAGATCGTCGAGAAGCACGACGTCAAGCTGGGGCCGCGCTGCATACCGTGCCATCACAACACCTTGACCTTTCCCGACGGCTCCGGAGACTACACGTGCCATTGACGCGAGAGCGAGAGGGAACCCGCATGCTGCGCGCGGCGAACACCCAGGCCACGCCGCGGCATCTCCTCTCGATCGGCGATCTTGGCCGCGATGGCATTCTCTCCATCCTCGACCGGGCGGAGGAGCTGCGCACGAAACCCGCCGATCGTTATCGCTTCGCCGGCAAAGTCCTGGGACTGCTTTTCTTCCAACCATCGACCCGGACCCGCTTCGGGTTTCACTCAGCGATGGCGCGCTTCGGAGGCACCGCAATCGAGCTGCACGAGACCAAGCACCAGCCCGGCATGACGCACCCGGAATCCCTCACCGACACCGTCCGCTGCATCTCCGCTTACTGTGACGCGGTCGTGCTGCGTCACTGCTCGGTTGCAGCCTTCGAGGAGTCCTTGTCGGGATCGGCGGTGCCGGTGATCAACGGCGGAAGCGGTGTCGAACATCACCCAACGCAGACTTTGATCGACCTCTACGCGATCCGTAGACACTTTGGGCGCATCGAGGGACTGAGAGTCGGGATTGTGGGAGACTTGGAGAGCTCCCGCGCCTCGCGGTCCTTGTTGCAGGCGCTGGCTTACTTCCCACCGAGCGAGCTGCGGCTCATGCTTCCGGCCGGCGAGGCGGCTGGCCTGCTTCCCGAGACGTTGACGATGAGGGCCGCGATCAGCCATACGCTGCTCGCCGGCGACCTCGACCTGCTATACATGGGAGGTCTGCCTGAAGGAGGCGACGGGATCTACCAAGAGGCAGACCGCACGTCCTTCTACCTCACGGCAGAGAGGGCTGCGTTTCTCGAGACCACTGCCCTGGTCCTCGACCCGCTGCCGCGGATCGACGAGATCGACCCGGCCGTCGACGTCATCCCACAGGCCCGCTACTTCGAACAGAGCGCCGATGGCGCGTACGTCCGCGGTGCGATCCTCGATGCCTTCATGAGCGAGAGTCGATGAGGTTGGCACGAGGATGACGAGGTCGACAGTCTCCATCTTTCTCGCCTACGCGGAGGAGGATCGGGAACAGAAAGAGTGCCTGGTGTCACTGCTTCGGTCCAGAGACCGCGCGGAGGTCATCATCCAGCTACTCGACTACAGTCAGAACCATCCCGGCACTTGGAAGCAGCAACTCGACAGATACGTCCTTCAGGCGCAGATCGCCCTCCTCTTCCTTTCTGACCATTTTATCCGCTCCAAGCATTGCCGCTCTGAGGTCGATGCGCTCAACGTTCGCCCAATACCGCCGGTCTTGGTCCCAATTCACGTCAAAGAATGCAACTGGCATGAACATTTCCCCGCGCTCCAGAAGTACGAGTTCCCCCTCAAGCAAGGGGTGGTTTGCGACCAGAGCGACCTGGAAGCCGGCTGGCGCGCCGTCGCAGACTTCGTCGAGACGGCGATCGCTAAGGAATCGAAGCCGTTGCGCCGACTCGAGGGCGCCAGTGCCGATTCGATCCGGCGGGCAGTGGCTAGCGGCACCTTCACTCCTCTCCTCGGGACCGCATGCACCAAGCTGGGTGAGAACCTGCGCAGTGCCAGGCCCGAGCTCGAGCGCCGCCTCGAGTGGCTGCTCGGCGCCTTGGGCGGGAAGCGAGAGCGGCAGTACGTGGTATCCCTGCTCGCGGCCAAGCTGCCCGGAGGAAGGGGCCTGAGCCCGACACGGTATCGCGGCAATGACCGGCGGGTCAGGCACCTCATCGATCTACAAGCCTGTCTGGTACGGCTCGGTTTGCAAGCCGGGGAGATCCTCGTGCAGGCACTGAGCTCGCAGCTGTGCTGCATCGACGGCATAGGCGCCCACTCTGTGGCTCTCGATCTGGTCAAGGAAAGCCAGTCGGCGCGGCTGCGGTCTCTTTGCTTCGCTGCCGTAAGCCACGCGGCTGCGCTGGAGGAGACCCCCGAGCCGGACCGGCCGGAACTTGGACTAGGAATCCCTGGGATCAAGAATCAGCTCGTCTGGCTCACGTGGTCGCTCTTTTTCCCGAATCTGGAGGAGGGCGACGATGACGACTGCCGGGAGTGGTCGCTGCGGTATCCGTTCGACTCCTCCTTCAGATTCAGACCGTCCGTGAGGCAGCCCAGGCTCTATGTCGCCCAACTCGAGTGGCTCGCCAAGCTGCTCTGGCACACGCTCCGCCACGACACGCCGATGTACCCCGGCGACGACGAGCTGGCATTTCAGCTGGCGGTCTGTATGAACGAGACCTTTCTACCGCGAACGAAATCGGTCGGCGAGGTTGCGCTTCTGGCGCGCGAGGCAGAGGTAGAGCGTTCCGTCATCGGCTGGTACAGGGAGACTCATTCTGCCGCCAGCCGTCTGGCGGGTGAGCCCCGGGGCTTGACCGAGGCCGTGGTGAGAGCACTTGCCAATCGTCCTCGGGAGATGGATTCTACGTCGCCGCCAAAGATCAAGAACGCGGCGCGCCACCTGGCCTTGGCGATCGACATGAATCTGGATTCCGAGCTCGTGAACGCCTTCAGGCGCCGTCATCTGGCTTGTTCCTCTCTGTTCCCGGTCACTGTGAGCTTTAAGAGGAGCCGCCGCCCCCATTCCCAGCCTGACTGGCTGCTGGTGATGACGGCGGGTGCCGACTCGCAGGCGCGGCTGCTCGGAAGCGATGCCACGTCCGCGGCGGCGCTCAAGAGCCGTATCCCGGGTCCCCTCGTGGTAAAGCTCAGAGGTGCCCCGCTCGAAGAGGTACCGGCGGCAGGCGAAATCGATTTCGGAAAGGCAGCCTATCTGAGAGATGCCAGCAAGGTCGAAGTACGCCACCGGCTCATCCTCTCGGACTACGATGCCGGCGTCGGCCTTTTCTCCATCGCCGACCTGGAGATCATACCCACGGGAGTGAAGGATCTCCTCCGTGAGCCGGGCCGGACGCTGTGCTTCATCGGCTACTCGGTCGAGGACCTCTCCGGTCGGTTGCGCTTCCTCCAGCAGATGCCAAGCGATGACCGGTCCTCGAATGTGCTGGTGGTGATCGAGAATCCAAGAGACCCGATCACCTACGCCTTTCTCCGCCAGTGGCGGGCGGAGATGGTCGCTCTCGGCCTGGACAAGGTCGCGGCTGTCATTCATGGCGCGAAAGGCCTGCCGAAGCTGCCGGCGACTGCGAAGGGAAGCTCTTTGACCAATAAGGTCTAGCGGAGGGACTGGAGCAGCTTATGGCCAAGCAAGGGATCACCGTTTTTATCTCGTATGCGAGCAACGATGCGCTGTACAAGGATGCACTAATCAGGGTGCTGCAGCGCGATGGCCCGGAACCCACCCCACGTGTGCTCACCGATGACAGGTTGCACGCTGGCGAATGGAGCCGGCAGCTCCACGACTATATCCGCCAAGCCGACATCGGCGTCCTGCTGCTATCCGATGACTTCATTGATTCGGGCCCATGCAAGGACGAGATGCAGGCACTTATGAGCAGAAGCTCAGCCATTACGATCGTTCCGGTGGTCGTGAAGAAATGTGCGTGGAAGGGAGCTCTCCCACAGCTGGATACATTTGAGATGCCCCTGCGGCGAGTGCCTGTGACTGAGTATCAAGGCGGACCGGAGGAAGCATGGCAACGAATTGGCGAGTTCATAGCGCTGGCCGCTACCCTGGTTCCCGAAGAAGGCAACGACTCCCCATTGCTTGAACTGCTCACCGATCGCAATGCGGTCGATTTGGCCGTGAGGAGGGGAGTCTTCTCGCCGATCCTCGGACCATCGTCACATAGCATCCGCGAGAATCAAGAACCGGCCTTTCCGGACCTGCGGTTACGGCTCCAGTGGCTGCTCGGCTCGCTCGACACGAGGTTGGAGGTGAGCTATGTGCAGTCGATCGTGGAATCGAAGATACCCAGTGTCATTACACCGGGCTTGAGGGCCCTGCGCTACCTAGACGGCAACTGGCGCAAGAGTTTGGTCGATCTTCAGGTGGGCTTGGTGCGGGCGGGCGTCGAGGCTGCGCGGCTCTTCGGCTGCGCGATGGCTGCCGAGGCGAAAGGCTTTACTGACTTGGAATCTTTCGCCGTCGACATCGAGCAGCCAGGGTGCGATCGCACCCCCCTGCGCACGCTGTTGATGGATGCAACGAGGCTGGCGGCCGTCCTAGAAACGAGCCCGGGGCTCAGCCCGGAGCCTAGAGAGCTGGGCTTAGGGGCATCGGGCATCAAGCAGCAGCTAGCGAGACTGACCTGGGCTATTTTCTTCCTAGATTTGCTCAGGGAGCCAGATGCGAGCGATTGGCGTGCCGGATTTCCGATGGAAGAGGGTGTGCACGTCGTTCCCGCGGACAAGCCGACACTGTCACTCTCACAGCTGGAATGGCTCGGGGACTTGGTGTGGCACACCTTGCGGTTCGACATACCCATGTACCCCAGCCCCGACGATCTGGCCTTTCAACTGGCGGTTTGCGCACTTGACCTGCCGCCGCCGCGTCGTAAGCCAGTCGGGGCAGTCGCCCTGCTCGCGCGGGAAGAGGACCGGGCAGAACTGATCGGTACGTGGCTCGCGGGATATTCTGGCCGTTCGCAGGACAGTTCTGCGCCGAGGAACGGCTTTTATTACGCTCTTTGCAGGGCACTCACGGTAAAGCGACCAGATCGCGCTGCACCTGCGGTCGACGGGGCACCCTTGAGTAGCTCGAAAAAGATCGAGCTGGGGGCGACTGTAAATCCGCTCGCGATCAACACCAATTTCGACATCGAACTAGAACGAGAGCTACGCAGAAGACGGTGTGAATTCTGCGTACTGCTGCCGATTTACGTGGAGTTCGTCCGCAGCGGCAAGCCCCCCCGGCGGCGGCCAGACTGGGTACTGATCACCGAGGCGCCGGAGAAGAGGGCGCCGCTGCTACTGGGTGACAGTGAGCGGAAGCCGTTGCTGTCGGCTGTGAGGGAACTTGCCGTGCCGATCATCGTGAAGCTCAACGGCTCGCCGTTGCATTCGTTGGAGGGCCTCGGCGAGCTGCGCACTGAACACGCTTCGTACTTGAGGAATGCGACGGTGAGCCGCCTCATGCATCGGATCGTACTCTCAGACTACGACTTCCTGCGGGAGCTGGTTGGAGGCGGCGGCGATTCCCTGCCAGCCGGACTTAGAGATCTTCTTGGTCAGGAAGGCAGAACACTCTGCTTCCTTGGCTACCCGGTGACCGATTCTAACAGCCGCTTACGTCTCTACGAACACGTCCGCGGCGAGCAGCGGCCTTCAGAAGTGATGCTGGTCGAATCGCCGGCAGATGCTTTGCAGCAGGCGTTTCTTGCATCGGTGAGAGTGCGGTTCGTGAAGCTTGGCATCGACGAAGTCGCGAAGGTGATTCATGCGGCATGCGATCGAATGTCTAACCTCCGGCGGAGCGAGGAGGCGGCTAATGGTCCTATCGTCAAGAAGGCTTGATTGTCCTTGGCCCGGCCCGATTCCCTACAAGGAAGAGGATGAACCGAGGTTTTTCGGACGCGATGAGGAGCTAGAGCAGCTGCTGTTTTCAATCTCCACTCACCGCCTGAGCATCGTGACAGCGCTGAGCGGCGTCGGCAAGAGCTCGCTGCTGCAGGCCGCGGTGGTTCCGAACCTGCGTAGGGGGCGCGAAAAGGGAAGCGAACTGGGTCCCGTCTTAGTACTGCGGAACTGGGGCTTGCTTAGCTCGGGCTCTCCGGAACGAATGTTCATATTTGCCATACGACGGGAGATAGAGCGCCTAACGGAAAGGGTGCAAGGCGAGAATGAGAGTCAGCTCAGGCGGGACATCTCGGCACTGGCCAGGGTACCGGTGCCGCCCGAGCAAGACGAGACCCGTCTTCCCATTGACATCCTTCTCGACTACGTGGCGGACCTGTGTAACGCGGTCGGCGGGCTGATCTTGATCGTCGATCAGGCGGAGGAGCTCCTAGGCTCTGGCCTCGGCCCGCCGAACCGCGCTCTCGAAGAGAGCGTGCTGCATATGATTGGCGAGCTCGTGGGAGCTGATGGGCCGCCACGCTTGAGGGTCATGCTGTCCCTGCGCGAAGAGTACCAAGCGCGGCTCAAGCCGCTCGGCGGAGTGGTCGCGGGTCTCGAGAAGAGAATTTTTCGCCTGGACCCGATGGCGCAAGCGACCACCCGGCAGGTGATCCTGGAGTCGGCACAAGTTGCAGGTCACTCAGCGCTGCAGGAAGAAGAGCTAAGTTCGATCTTGTCTTGGCTGAGTGAGACGGGCGAAGCACACGCCTTCGAGTCGAGCGCGGTGGACCTACTGCGTCTCCAGGCCCTGCTGGTCTATATCTTCGAGTGGACTGCGAAGAACGTGGCGGCTGCTGGTGAGCAGGCGGTGGTGATCGACGCCGCAGCATTGAGCCGTTTTCGCGAGGCTCACCCCGGTGGCAACTTGGGACAGCACTGCCTGGAGTACTACCTCGAAGGTATCTTGACCGAGGGCGATAGCCGGAGCGGGAACGACGGCATGACTAGCGAGCTGATTCGCCGGACCGTCGCTCGCATGGCGCCGTGGCTTTCGTCGCCCGGAGGTTTCAAGCGACATCTGGAGGAGAGCGAGCTGGTGGGGAATGCGGTAAGAGAAGACCTGGAGGCTCTGGGTGTCAACGCGAAGAGCGATGATCTTCGCCTTGCCGTCGACCATCTTCGGAGCGGAACGCTTCAGGTGATGGACTTCGAGCCCGGTTCGGAGTTCGAGCTCAAGACAAGGCTTTCCGGGCCGGCGATTGCGCTGGGCTGGGGAATCAACGAGGCTTCCCTACAAGTCTTACGCTGTGGACTTCAGGCCATCGAGGCACTCGAGCGCGGCGAGGTGCTTAAGGTGGGACAATGGGGCAGGGTACGTGCGTGCGAGTTGGTGCATGATGGCTTTGGCCCGGCGCTGATCGGGTGGGCTGATAAACAGCGGGGAACCTTGCGCGATACCTTGGCGTCGGTCGTCAGCCGGCGCGGAGAGACCTTTCGCTGGCACGACATAGGTAGTGATAGGGAGAGCCTGTTGATCGCCAATGTCTGTTGGCTGGGATGCAACATCAGCCGCACGACCCTCAAGAGGACAGTGTTCAGGCAGTGCATTCTGAGCGGAACGATCTTCACCGATTGCCACATCGAAGATTGCCTGTTTGAAGATTGTGACCTCAACGGCTGCGTCTTTCGCGGAGGAGCGTGGTCGAACGTCACCTGGCAGCGTTGCGAGGGAGCTTCGACGCTGTTCGATGGCTTGGAGTGGAGCGATGCCGCGTTCGAGAGCTCGGTCTTGACGGGGGCCACCATGATCGGTCTGGACCTCGCTGGCAAGGTCCGTTTCGAAGACTGCCGGCTCACCTTTGCGCAAATCTTGGAGATCGGGCACAGGGACGGAGGCCGGTTGGAGCTCTCGGAGAGCGATGTTCGGCACTCGCTCTTCCATGACAAGGATGCGTCTTGGGTCGACTGGCGAATCGCGGCCAATGGATGGCGGGAGGGTTTGGTCGGGGACGTGCCGGGGGCGGAGGACTTCCCGGTAAAGATGAAGAGGGGTTAGAAGAGGTCCCCCTGGGCGCTCGTTTTGGGCGCCGGGAGGTAGATCTCCTCCAGGGGAGGCTCGAGCTGGCGCTCGACGGCGCGATAGAGTTCGAAACCGCCGTCCGTGACGGCCTCTTGAAAGCGTGCATCGAAGAGAATGCCCTCTGGAGCCACGGCCACGCCCGGTCCGGGGAACAGGGGAGAGGCGATCGGGTGCGCCTTGGGAAGGTCTGGTGCCGGGTGGACGTGGCGTGCGAGCAGATTGTGACACGCCACATGGGCGACCTTGGGCTGGCATCGGGAGAACGCATGGAGTCCGATTCGCGGTGGTGGCGGCAGAGCGAGGAATGCGGCCATGTGGTCGAGGAAGATGTCCGGGCGGTCGAGCTCCCGGCAGATCGCGGCAGAGAGCAGGGAGCACCCCTGAAACCGCGGGTTGACCTCGACGAGATAGACTTCGCCGTCGAAGACCAGCGCGTCGATCCCGAACGCACCGAGGTAGCCCTGCGAACCCAGCCAGGCGCCGACGACGATGGTGATCCGCTCGAGCTCCTCGAGGATCTCACGATCGAGATCGCCAATCCTGGCGAAATCGTTGCCACAGTACCCGAATGGCCGGTTGGTGCAGGCGCGCAGCCCGATGAGCTGCAACGATGGTGGATGAAGGGAGATGCCGCCGCCGGGGAACACACAGGCGCCAACGTTGAGGGGAATGCTCGGCACCAGCAACGGCGCGGCGGCAAGGAAGCCGTCGAGGTGTTGCGGCCAGACATGGTGCAGCTGACCAGGGTCGTGCAGCAGGGTCAGCCCGAACCCGCCATCGGACCGATTGATGCGGAGAACGAACGGTCCGGTGGCGGCCGCCTCGAGGATGAGCGCCTTGTCCTCGTCGGCATAGTAGCCCCACGGCAAGACCCGGACTCCCGCCGCGGCGAGCTGTGTCTCCATCCAGGGTTTGTGCTCGAAGGCGGACTGCTTCTCGTGGAAGAGCCCAAGGTAGCGGACGAGGTTCGCGCGCGCGAAGCAGGCCGAGGTCAGGACTGCACAGGGTCGATAGGGAATGACCGCCGAAGGTCTGCCGAAAGCCCGAAGGAGGTGGTCACGCAGCTCGAGCACCGCCGCCGAGGTATCCGAGTCGATCGAGTAGGCGTTGAGGTCGACCCTCTCCTTCTTGATGGTCTCGAGGCAGGTCTCCTGGATAGACACTGCTTCGAGAGGTGCAATCTGGCTGAAAACTTCTTCGAAGTTGGAGATCTCGAGCAGCGGGCGCGCGTCAGTGCCGCGGGTGCCGAAGAACACCAACCGGCGTCCGCCGAGGCGGCGCTCGATCTCGGCCACGCGCTGGCGATAGGTGGTCATGCCGCTCCCGCACGCAAGCCGTGGACAGGAACATGGAAGCCGCGGTCTTCGAGCGATGGCATCACCGTGATGAGACCATGCCGTGCAGGAACCTGGCAAGAGGACGGTACGCGGCTGCGCGGGCATCATCGATCACGGCCGTTCCCGGCGGACGAGATCCGGGGGGTTCCCCCGCCGTGACCCACCTCGTCGAGCTCCTGGTGCTCACCCTGACGCGCGGCAGCCTGTACGCGCTCATCGCCGTGGGCTTCGCCCTGGTCTTCGGCACGGGGCGGATCTTGAACCTGTTCCATGGCGGGTTCTTCCTGCTCGGGGCCTACGCGGCGTTCTTCCTCTCGCGGCTGCCGCCGCTGCCGCTGGGCGGGGCCTGGCGCCAGGTGCTGTTGACGTTGGTCGCGGCGGCGATCGTGGGCGCCTTCGGCTTCGGCTACTACTGGGGATTCCTCCGCCGCTACCTCTCGCGGCCGATCCACCTCATGGTCATCGGCCTGGCCAGCAACCTGCTCGTCGCTCTCGTGTTCCGCGCTTTCTACGGGACGAGGGCGGCCTACGTCCCGCCCATCGTTCCCGGGATCCTGCGCATCGGCTCGATCCAAGTGCTGGGCCAGGAGTGGGTCATCGTGGTGGCCGCGGTGGTGCTTTTCCCCGCGCTCTCCTGGCTTCTGCGGCACACGCGCATCGGCGGCGCCATCCGCGCGGTCGCGGAGGACCCGAAGGGCGCCTCCCTGGTCGGCATCCGGCCCGACGGCGTGCTGGGCACCACCGTGGCGCTCGCCGCCGTCCTCGCCGGGCTGGCCGGGGCTCTCGCGGCTCCGGTCCGGGTCGTCACTCCCGACCTCTGGACCTTCGCGCTGCTCAAGTCCTTCACCATCGTCATCCTCGGCGGCATCGGCAGCCTGCGCGGCACTCTGCTCACCGCCTATGCCCTGGGTGCCGTGGAGATCGGCTGCATCTCGCTGTTCGGGGAGGCGCAAGCCGAGTTCCTGGCGGTCGTGCTGGCGCTCGCCGCGCTGGTGGTGCGGCCGCGCGGCGTCCTGCATGAGCGAGCCGGCTGAGGTTGGCTGGCTGGCCGGCCGCGGGCCGGGCCGCCGGCGGGCGGCGGGCATCCTGCTTCTCGCCCTCGTCCTGGCCGGGGTCGGCCTGGCCGCTCCCGCGTCCTTCCTGGCCGACCTGGTCGGCGCCGGCTGCATCCTGGCGATCATGGTGCTCAGCTGGACCGTGTTCTGCGGCCCCAGCCGCGAGATCAGCTTCGGCCATGCCTTCTTCGTCGGCGGCGCCGGCTACCTCGCGGGACTCCTGCAGCTGCGGTGCGGGCTCCCACCCTGGCTCGCGCTGCTCGCCGGCATCGGCGGCGGGGCGCTGCTGGGGGTCCTGGTGGCCGTGCTGACGTTCCGCCATCGCGGGCTCTACTTCTCGATGGTGACGATGGCACTCCAGCTGGCGGCCTACCACGCGCTCTTTCTGCGCAGCTCGCTGTTCGGCGGCGAGGAAGGAGTGCTGGGAATCCAGCCGCTGGCCGTGACCCGCGCCGGACTCTACGCAGTCGCCGCCGCCGGGCTGCTCGCCGCCTGCGTCGCGGTCGACGCTTTTCTCCATTCGCGGTGGGGCCTGCTGCTCGGCGCCGCCGGCCAGAACGAGGAGCTGGCGCAGAGCCTCGGCGTCGACGTGCCCCGGCTGCGTCTCTATGGCTTGGCTCTCTCCGGGGCGGTCGCGGGCCTGGGCGGCGCGCTCTACGTCCTCACCCAGGGGCAGGCCAACGCCGAGCTGGCGAGCGAGGCGATCTCGGCGCGCATCGTTCTCGCCGGCGTCGTCGGCGGCATGTGGAGCCTGCCGGGCGCGCTGGTCGCCGCCTTCGGCCTCCAGGCCCTGCAGGCCTGGCTGTTCCGGGCGGTGAGCGTCGACGCGCTCATCTACACCAGCCTGCTCCTCGCCCTGGCGTTGCTCCTGCCGCGCGGCATCGTGCCGATCCGCCCGCACTGGGCCCTGTCGAGAGCAGGCCGGCGTACTCGCTCCGCGGCCGGCGGCGATGCCGAGGCGGCGGCCGCGATCGCGCTCACGGCCGCGAGCCCGGCCGAGCCTCCGGAGTCCCGGGAAGGCCTGGTGGTCTCCGGGCTGGTGCTGCGCTTCGGCGGGGTCTGCGCCCTCGACGGCGTCTCCCTCGAGGCGCGGCGAGGCGATGCGATCGGCCTCATCGGCCCGAACGGCGCCGGCAAGTCGTCTCTCCTCAACGCCATCGCGGGACAGCTCCCGGGCGGCGCGCGGGGCGCGAGCGCCGTGAGCGAGGCACGGGAGGTGCGCTGGGCCGGCCGGCCGCTCGGCCGCCTGGACGCCGCGGCGCGCGCCCGCCTCGGAGTGCGCAAGACCTTCCAGCAGGTCATGTCGTTCCCGGACCTGACCCTTGCCGAGCACCTCGAGGTCAGCCGGGAAAGCCACGCCGGCAGGGCTGCTGCCGACGAGCCGGCCCTGGCGCGGCTGATCGCGGCCTGCGGCGGCGGGGCGGCGGCGCGGACGCCGCTCGGCAGCCTGCCGCCCGCCTCCGCCCGGCTCGCCGAGATCGCCATGGCCGTGGCAGCGCCTCCCGAGCTGCTGCTGGTCGACGAGCCGTTCGCCGCTCTCAGCGGGGAGGAGGTGGAGGCGGTCTGCTCCGGCCTCGCGGCGCTCCATCGGCGAGGGGTGACCCTGGTGATCGTCGAGCACCGCCTCCACGAGCTGTTTCGCCTGGTGGACCGGGTGGTGGTGATGGATCGTGGGCGGATCGTCGCCGTGAAGCCGCCGGCGGAAGTGTTGCTCGATCCCGTGGTGCAACGGGCCTACGGCATCGTCGAGAGCGGGGACGCCGCGTGATGACGGCCCTGCTCGAGCTGCGCGAGTTCCGCGTCGTGCGGGGCATCACGCCGGTGGTGCGCGGCCTCGCGATGGCGGTCGGAGAGGGCGAGGTCCTGGTCCTCGTCGGTCGCAATGGCGCCGGCAAGACCTCGCTGCTCGAGGGCATCGCCGGCCTTCACAGGTGCGGCGGGTCCCTGCTCGCATCCGGCCGCGCCATGAGCGGCGCCTCTCCCCTCGCCAGGCTCGAGGCCGGGATCGCCCTGTGTGCCGAGGGGCGGCACCTCTTCCCGGGGATGACGGTCTGGGACAACCTCCTGCTCGGCGGCTTCATCTGCCCGCGGGCCGCCGCTCTTCGCCGCGCCGCGGAGATAGCGGAGCGTTTTCCGCTGCTTGCCGAGCGCCGCGCGCAGCTCGCGGGAACGCTCAGCGGCGGCGAGCAGCAGCTCGTGGCCCTGTGCCGGGCGCTGATGAGCGAGCCGCGCGTCCTCCTCCTCGACGAACCCACCGCGGGCCTCGCCCCGGCGATGCGGCACCAGGTCGCCGCCCTGATTCGGGGATTCGTGCACGACCGCCACGGCTGCGCGGTGCTGGTCGACGACAACCTCGACTTCGCCCTCGGCCTCGCCGATCGCGTCATCGCGATCTCCGGGGGCGAGGAGGCTTTCCGGCTCGCCCGGGAGGACCAGCCGACACCCACCTCGATCCTCGCCGGGCTGCTCGCCGCTGAGCAGCGCCCGGATCTCCGGCAAGAAGGGACGGACCATGTCTAGACACACCGGCGCGACGCTGACCTCCTCCGGCTTCCTGGCCTGCATGATCGTCTTGACCGGCCTCTCCTCTTATTCCTGCCGCGGCCCGGAGGCGGCGGCGCGCGGGCCGATTCCCATCGGGGTCGTCGCGCCGTTCTTCACCACCCCGGGGGAGGGGATCCGGCGGGGCGCCGCGATGGCGGTCGCGGAGATCAACGCCGGCGGCGGGGTCCTCGGGCGGCCTTTGCGGATCGCCGAGGTGGATGACGAATTCTCGCCGGCAAAGGCGACCCTGGCCTACCAGAGCCTTGCCGGCAAGGATCGGGTCGCGGCGGTGGTCGGCTTTGCCGGCAGCGGCGCGATCTTCGCGGTCATGGAGCAGCTCTCGCGATACGGTGTCCCGGTGCTCGGGACCGGGGTCGCCGCGGACCGCCTGACCGAGATGGTCCGCCAGGACCCGGGTCGCTACAGCCGCTTCTTCCGGGTGATGCACCGATCCTCCGAGCTCGCACAGGTCACTACCGGGTTCCTGCGCGACTTCCTCCATCGCGAGCTGGGCTTCCGGCGCTTCGCCATCCTGGTGGAGGACGACATCTGGACCAAGTACCTGCGGGACGAGTGGAAGAAGACGATCGCCGCCGAGCCGGGAATGAGCCTGGTGTTCGAGGACACGTTCTCGCCCCAGACGACCGACTTCTCCGCCACCTTCCGCCAGATCGCCGGCTCGGGAGCGGAGTACGTCCTGGACGCATCGTCGCGGGTCCCCTCGGCGCTCTACCTCAAGCGCTGGGCCGAGCTGCAGGGACCGTTGATCGGCGCCGTGCCGACGGGCGCCGGCACTCGCAAGTACTACGAGGAGCTCGGCGCCGCCGGCACCGGCGTCTCGACCGTGGGCGTCATTCCCGCGGCGAACAACCCGCTCTCGGACAAGGCGGCGGCATGGCATTCCGGCTATGTGAAGCGCTACGGCGACCCGGAGTACACCAGCGCCTACTCTTACGATGCGGTCTATATCCTCAAGCAGGCGATCGAGCGGGCCGGCGGCGGCGAGCCCGCGCAGCTCTCGGCAGCCCTCGAGAAGACCGATTGGTCGGGAGTGATGGGGCGCTACCAATTCGGCGCGGACCATCAACCGCGCTTCGGCCCCGGCTACCGCGCCATCAACATGCTGCAGTATCAGGAGGCGGACCCCGAAGGCTACCGCGTCATCTGGCCACGCGAGCGTGCGGTAGCCCCCTACAAGCCGCCGGCCTGGTGGAAGGGCACGATCGGCGCCGGTCGGAAGCCCTGAACGAATCACATCCCGAACGGCTGGCGGGTCCGGTTGGCGCCGCTCGAGACGCGGCCGCCCGAGAGGTCCTGCTCAGCCCGCTGCCGCCGCCGGCCGCTTGCGGGCGCGGGCGGCTCGGGAGCGGTGGGTCTGGAAGAGGAAGTCGTAGAGGACCATCTCGTGGGCGCGGGCCGCGGAGCGGATGAAGCGGTTGACGTGCATGTGGGCGAGGCTCACCGCCATGTCCGCCAGCTTGCCCTGGAGCTTGCCCTCGGACTCGAGGCGGCGCAGGTCGTCGAGGATCGGGGCATTGGCGCGCGAGCGCCGGGCGAGGGCGTCGAGGGCCGGGGCGAAGGCGTTCTCGGGATCGCCGCCGGCGTCGAGCAGCGGGTCGAGCTTCGGCCGCTCGGCGCGGAACTTCTGGTCGAGCTGGACCTGCAGCGCCTTGGCGTTCTTGCCGTCGCCGTCGGCCGGTCCGGCGAACTCCTGCGCGAAGCCATGGCGCATCCGCCCCAGCACCGAGAGCTTCGCCTCGGCGTCGAGCCCGAGGTCGTTGAGCAGCGCGTCGACGCCGTAGAAGGCGAGGCGCCAGCGCACGTCTGCCCCCTCGTCGCCCTCGAGCATGTCGAGGATCTCCAGCACCGCCTCGCTGTCGACCTGGAAGAGGCGCTCGACCGGGCCGATGCCGAGCGGGCCGCCGTAACGCTCGATCTCGCGTTCGTAGGTGTCGAGCTGCAGCTTCCACAGCCGGCCGTCGTCGAGCAGCGGTGTCACGCCGGCGTGCAGGGCGGGCAGCACGCGGCCGGTCAGGGCCTCGGGGTCGCCGTGGAAGCGCACCCGCAGGTGCCACTCGGGATCGCCGTAGCGGATGAAGAACCAGCCGTCGATCCAGCGCGCCGCGAGCGCCTCGCGCACCAGCGGCGCCAGCACGTCGCGCAGCACGCGGTCGGCGGTGGCGGTGCCGGTGTAGAGCTTGGCGAAGAGCCACTCCGAGCCCGGGGGGAAGGTGCGGCGGACCTGGAGGCCGTTGCCGGCGGCTGCGGCCGTGGACGCGGCGGACGCCTCGCCCGCGGCGCTCGCCGGGGCGGCGGCCAGGATGCGGGCCGCGTCCGCGTCCGCGTCCGCCGTCTCGGCGGCGGCTGCCGGGCGCGGCAGGCGGTGGAAGGGGACCACCAGCTCGTGCACGAACCGCCCCTCGGGCCCCTGGGCGATCAGCGCGTCGGGACCGGGGAAGAGCTCGTGCAGCCGCGCGCGGTCGCGCTCTTCCACCAGGTCGAGGAAGGCGTCGACGGCGAGCGTGTTGTCGAGGTCGACGAGCAGCTCGTTGTCGCCGTCGGCAAGGGTGACCAGGCGTGGCAGCTGCCGCTGCCGCCGCCACTCCTGCACGGCGGCATAACGGGCAGGGCCCTCGGCCTTGGCCAGCCGCTTGATCTCGTCGCCCGTCATCCACCAGCCGGCGCGGGCCAGCACCAGCCGGCCATGGGTGACGCGCGGCACGAAGGGCGCGCTCTCGAGCGGACCCCAGCCGAAGCCGACCCCGCCGGCGATCTCCTGGCCCTGCAACGTGCAGAGGAAGCGGTAGAGGCCCAGGCTGCGCAGCGAGAAGTTGTGGGCGCTGGTCAGCCGCGGGATGACCTCCCGGCCGAGCCGCCGGGAGCGCAGCACGACCTGGTTGCCGCGCACCGACACCAGGAGGTCGGTGACCGGGATCTGCCGCTCCTCGGGAGCGCCCGAGCGGCCGAGGAAGGGGATCTCGTAGTCGCGCAGCAGCGGCCGCGAGAGGATGTTGCCGATACGCCCCTGGGGCAGGTGCACGATCTCGGCGAAGATCGCCTCGGGGTGGAGGGCCTCCTCGGCGCGCAGGTGCTGCCGGGTCTGGCTGCAGAGCAGCTCCTCGGCATGACAAAAGCGCCCCAGCAGGCGGGCGCCGGAGGGGCCGCCGGCGCTGCCCAGAAGCAGCTGGAACTCGCCGCGGTCGAGCGCCTCCGGCGAGGCGGCGGCGACGGTCGCCAGCACCTGGAAAGCGTCGGGGAAGGCCTGCGGCTCGCCGGCGCCGGCCGGGGCCATGCGGTCGAGGTCCCCGGTGGTGAGCTCGATCTGCTGCCGGCCCGCGGCCTGGGCCTCTTGCAGCTTGGCGAGCAGCACCGCCTGGCGGGGGCCCCAGGAATGGGTGGTGTCGGCGGCCGGCGGCGCCAGCGCCAGGCCGCGCAGCAGCGGCGACGCCTCGGCGCCGAGATCGGAGGCGCGCTCGAAGCCGATGCCGATCTCCTCGTCGAGCACCTCGACCAGCGGCGCCTCGCGCTGCTCGCCGTAACGCTCCTGGAACTCCTTGCGGAAGCGTTCGAGGCTCTCCTGGCGGGCGCGGGCCGAGAGGCGGCGTATCAGGTCGACGCCGCGCACGATCTCGGCCATCACCTCGGGTCCGAGGCTCGCCGCCGCCGGCGGCTTGACCATGTCGACCTGGAAGAGGCGCGCCATCTCCACTTTCGTCGGCAGCGCCTCGAGATCGGCGGCGATGGCGCGGTAGCGCTCGGCCGGTGCGCCGACGCCGCCGGCGTCGAGCCCGGCCAGCGCGTCGCGGGCCGCCGCCAGGCGCCGCGCGCCCTCCTGGCCCGCGTCGAGCCCGGCCAGGCGGTCGACGAGGTCGTGGATGGCCTCCGGACCGGTGACCGGGGGCGACAGGTCCGAGACCAGCACCTGGCTGTCGATCAGCTCGGTCAGGAAGGCGTCGGCATCCTCCCGGGAGATGTCGACCTCCGCGGCGGCGCCTTCCGCGGTCACCAGCGCCGCGGCGAGCTCGTCGGCGCGCGCCCCGCCGCGAGCCCGCTCGAGGGTCGCTTCCAGGTAGTCGGACGCCTCGACGGCGACCAGGTGATGGGAGCGCACCTTCTCCTCCAGGCGGGCCTCGGCGTAGCGCAGGCGGCCGCCGGCCCGGTAGAGGCTCGAGTTCGGCCGGTAGCGCAGCTCCCGGCGCATCTCCGGGTCGCGCTCGAGGTCCTCGCAGAGCGCGAACAGGTAGTCCATGTCCAGGCGGGTGTGGCGGCGGTAGCCGGCGCGCGGACCGAGGACGAGGCGGGTGCGCGGGGTTGGGGTCCGGGCGTCGCCGGCCTCGATGAGGGCGGTCGAGCAGCCGGAGAAGAGGCCGAACGGGGTGGCGCGCGACGCCATGCGAAGGAAGTAGCGGACCAAGGCGCGCTCGGCGCGCAGCCCCTTCTTGCCGTCCGGATCGCGGCGCCAGGTGTCGAGGGCCTCGGCCAGCGACGGCGACGCCACGAACAGCGCTTCGAGCACCTCGGGGCGCTCGAGCAGGGCGCCCAGCCGGGCACGCAGGATGGCGCGGTCGGCGGCGAGCGCGGCGGCAAGCGGCCCGGAGCCGGCGGTCGGCGCGGCCTCGGCGGACGGTTCCACCGCGGGCGCTGCCGGGGCGGGCGCTGCCGGGGCCAGTGCTGCCGGGGCTGGAGCTGCCGCGGCGGGCGCCACCGCTGCGGGCGCGGCGAGCCCGGCGCTCCAGGCTTCGACCTCCTCGAAAGGCAGCAGCGGCGTGCGGAAAACGAAGAACCCGGAAGGTACGAAGTCGAGGGCGATCGAGGGGCGAACCGGTGCAGCCACGGGCCGTTCAAGATATCACGACACCGCGTTGAAGCTGATTCGTAGCCTGCTATTCGAAGTAGCCGCTGACGTCGATCAGCACCTGCACCGGCTGGCTGGCCGTGAAGTTGCTCAGCGCCAGGGTCCCGGAGCCCGAGGAGGCGAGCGCGAGGACGGCGTTGTTGGCGATCACCCGCCCGGGTGGGAAGTTGATGGTGCTGGTCCCGGGCACCGCGGCGTCGCCGGGGAAGAAGGTGAGGAAGCCGGGCTGCGGCGACGCGACCACCGTGACGTTGACGGCCAGGGCCCTGGCGCCTGCAGGGATGCCGCACTGGCCGGCGGCGACGACCACCCGCTGGCTGCCGCCGGGCGGGATCGGCGGGCCGCCGAAGGGGCCGTCGGCCAGGCGGGTGTCGAGCAGCCGGCACGGCGCCAGGGTGAAGAAGCGGTAGGGGCCGCCCGAGGAGGCGACCGGCGGCCGCCAGCCGAGCTCGACGACGTCGAAGTCGCTCGCCGGGATGCTCGCGAAGGCCGGGTTCAGCACGTCGTTGTTCCAGCGCGTGTCGTAGGTTCCCTGGACGTACATGTCGGTGCCGTTGTCGGCGAGGATGAGGCCGTAGGTCTTCATCGCCTGGAAGATGCGCTGCACCTCCGGGGTGTAGTGCGAGAGGTCCACCGAAGCCTTGAGGCGCAGCCGGGCGCCCAGCGGCGGCGCCGCGGTGTTCGAGCCGGCGACGTGCGAGGCCGGATAGACGTAGCCGTTGCTGTCGCGGAGGGTGAAGCGAAAAGCGTGCAGGATGGGGCCGCTGCCGAATGCCTCGTCGTAACGGACCAGGCCGGGCAGGATGGCGAGCCCGGCGGCGTCGGCGCTGGTCCAGGTCTCGTGGCGGCGGGCGTCGCTGTCGAGCTGGAAGATGGCGCCGGAGCCCGCCTCCCAGTGATCGACGTTCCAATGCGCCTGGTACAGCTCGTACAGGATGCGATTGTCGGTGTCGACGATCAGCATGTGGTAGTCGTTGCTGGTGCCGCCGCCGGCGGTGCCGCCCTCGATCCACTTGGGCTGGGTCTCCGCCTGCGACGGGATCGGGTAACCGGGCGGGTGGCCGGCCGCGCCGCTGTCGCTCTGGTCGCCGAAGAGGACGAAGGTCACGGGCACCAGGGGCTGGCTGCCCGGGACGGTGATGTAGGGGAGGCCGTAGATGTTGGGGTTGGACGGATCGGTGGGATCGACGTCGCCGCCGAAGTCCGGGTGCATGCCGCGCAAGGAGCCGATCCAGTTGATGAAGTTGGCGCTGTTGGGATCGACCGGCGCGTTGGTGATGTCGGTGTTCCACCAGTTGTCGCGCGGGAAGAGCGGCAGCGGCTGGGGCAGCGCCCCGCCCACCATCTGCGCGGCCGCCGGCAGCGGCGCGGAAGCGGCGGCCAGCGCCAGCAAGGCCGCCAGGATCAGGGCTGCGGGCGCTTCGGGGTGGGCCGCGGACCGTCGGGTGCGGCCGGCGATGGTGGACAGGAGAGGTGTGGTCGGCACGGCGTCTGTTCCCAGTCGGGGGAGCTTGCGTCCAGAGGCGCCGGAAGTCTAGCCCGGCCGTCGATCCGCGGCATGTGACCTACGGCACAGCATCGGTTGCTCGCCTCCCACTCGCCCACGGCCAGGCGTTCGGCGAGCCACCTCGCCGAGGATCTCCGCTATCCGACCGCGACACGCTCCCAGAGCGGCGGGTAGCGCACCACCAGGCCGAGCTCGTCCACCTCGAGCTCGGCGGTGAAGGCGCCGCCGCGGCTCTCGTAGCGCACCCGGCGCTCGTCGAGGCGGGTGTAGCGCTGCGCAAGCGGCTCGATCGAGAGGTCGGGGAAGCGCACCCAGGCGGCGATCATCTCGCGGCTCTCCCCGACCGCCAGGCCGAGCCGGCGCAACGGCAGGATGTTCGTCGCCGGTGTGAAGGCAAGGTCCACGTCGAGGCAGCCGGCGACGGATGGGATCTCCACCGCGGCGGGTACAGGCCGCGGGCTGCCGGTCGCAGACGCGGAGTCGTCGCCGGCGTTCATCTGTGTTGATGCCACGCGCTGGGAGCGAGCGCTGGACCGCGGCACGTCTTCGGAGCTCCGCCACCAGCGCTGGCCGTCGCGGGCGGTGAGCTTGAGGTGCCGCGTCACCGCTCCGCGAGTCAAGGCGACGTGGACGCCGCGGCTGGTCCAGTCGGGCGCGCAGGCAACTGCGTACTTCAGCCGCAACGGCAGACCGGCGTCGACGAGGATCACGGTACCGGTCAATCGAGGTCCGGCGGCGCTCTCCCAGAGACGGAAATACTCGATGCCCGGAACGTCCACGCGGCGCCAGAGGAGGCCCCGGACCAGCCTGGATCGGACGCGCTCGCCGCGGGCCGCTCCGGCCGGCGTGTCGTCATGGTGCGGCAAAGGCATCGCCTGCATTGTACGGCCCGTCTCTCGGCCGCCGAAACCTTCCACCTCGGTGCTCGCGGCGACTTCTGTCCAGGCTCGCGCTTCGCAACGGCGATCTGCGCCTGGCGGCTTCAGATCGGCCTGGCGACGACGGAGTAGAGCTCTCCGAAGACGGGATGAAGATCGGCGGCGATGCCTTCTTCGAGGCGGGCGAGAGCGGCGGCGACGGCGATGTTGGCCGAGGTGGTCGGGGCGGGCCAGCGTAGGGTCAGGCGGTTGCGGCCGGGCCGGAGGAGTTGGCGCGGCACGCGAACGACGGGGCGGCTCCAGGCTTCCCGCAGCGACAGGGAGCCGGCGGGGGTGCCGTTGACGAGCAGGCGGAGGGTGCCGCGACGGCGTGCTGGCGCAGCATCGTGCCGGCTTCGCGGGTGTGGATCGTCGAATCCGTCCTGCGCCGCTGCCGGGCGCCTGCTCCTGCCGCCCGCGGGGCGGAAGGGTTCGCCCGGGGTCGGCGACGGTGACAGGGGAAGGCGGGCGGTGATCTCGAGGGTCACGTCGTCGTCGCCGCCGCAGATCAGACAGAGGGCGGTCTCGGGCCAGGGGCTGCGGAAGGTGGCGGGCCGCGGCAGGTCCTCGAAGCTCATGACGTCCGGGTAGAAGCGCTCGAGCGGCTCCCAGAGGTAGTACGGCGGATCGAGGAGATCGGTGCCGGACGCGCGGATGCCGCGATGGGCGATGAGCAGGGTGTCGGCTTTGGCGCGCGCCGCGGGTCGGCCGTGGCGCTCGAGGCTGGCGGCGATGGCCTCGATCGCGTCGGCGTCGACGTGGTCCCATCGCCAGCCGTGCGGCAGGCCGAGGCGGTGGTCGGAGGCGAGGTTGCGGCCCTGGGCCGGGGTCAGCACCGCCGGCAGGGGCGAGGCGCGGGCAGCGATGAGGTCGAGCATCGCCGACTCGATCCCAGAAGAGGCGTCGAGGGCCGCGTCGCACCAGGATTCGAGGAAGGGAATCTTGGCGCCCACCGCGAGCAGGCGGTGGGAGCCGTGGACGGCGGCGCCGAGGCGCGCCACGGCCTCGACGTTGGCGGGCACGCGAAGCGGCGGCAGGCGCACCAGCAGCTCGCGCCAACCGAGCTCGCCGGCGCCGGCAGCGGCCCGCACGGCGGCCCCGGCGGCGCCTGCGGCTCTGGTGGAAGCTGCCGTCCGGACCGCTGCCGCTGCGGCGCCCGCGAGCCCGGCGCCGCCCGCGCCCGCCTCCATCCCCACGAGCCGGAGCACCTCGCTGGCCACCGCCGCCATCGCCACCTCGATGCCCTCGGCCGTCAGGTGGCAGTAGTCGAGGAACAGCCGGCGGCCGGGCAGTGGCGAGCCGGTGTGGAGGGCGAACACCTCGGGCAGATCGACGCTGGCGAAGCCATGCCGCCGCGCCGCCTGGCGCAGCAGGTCCTGGGCCGGGGTGGTGGCCTGCGGCGCGCCGAGAAAGGCCAGGGTGGGGTAGGCGGCGGCGTCGATCTCCGCGCGCGCCGCCTTGGCCGCCGCGCGCTCGTCGCCCGCGCCCATGCGGGCCCGCGCCAGCAGGCGCCAGGAGGTCGGATTGCCTTGGCCGTCGAGGTCGAGCATCGCCTCCGCGGTATGTGCCGCCGCCGCCCAGGCGCCGCGCTCGAGCTGCCGGCGCCCGTGTGCCAGCAGGCGGTACCAGGCGCCGATGGAGGGGATGGCCGCGTCGCGCCGGGCGTGCGAGCGGTCCGGCTTGCCGTCTTCTCCTTCGGGCAGCCAGGCGACCGGCTGCCGGCTCTCCCAGCCGCCGAGGCTCACCTCCGGCACCACCACCACCACCGGCACGCCGATGGCCCGCGCGATCAGCGCGATCCTCTCGAAGGCCGCCTCGACGATCGCGCGCAGGCGGCCGGCCGCGAGCGCGACCGGCCCGGCGGAACCGCCCTCGCGCCATGCCTCGGCGAATTGCTGGCGCGCGGCGACCGAGGGCGCGTAGGGCGAGACCTCCGGCGTCTCGAGCAGGTTCCAGTTGTTGCCGGCGAAGGTGACCAGCACGTCGGGCTGGATCTGCACGGCGCTCTCCACGGTGGCGACGAGGGAGCCGAGCGTCTCGTTGGTGCGGGCCAGGTCGACGACCTCGACCGCGCCGTCGCCGGCCACCGCCCGCAGCTGGCCTTCGAGGACGGTCGCCGGGGTCAGGTGGGGTGCATAGAGGTAACCGGCCGCCGCCGACTCGCCGAACAGGCAGACCCGCAGCGGCAGCGGCGCCCGCTTCGGCCGGATCTCGCGGCGCGCCGCAAAGTGATCGCCCAGCGGCAACGGCTCCGGCCGCACGAAGGCCAGCTCCGCGCCCTCGCCTCGCGGCAGCCAGATGCTGATCGGCCGCGGCCGCCGCGCGGCGGCCCCGGGCCCGAGGGCGGCGGCCGCGGCGCCAGGCGCGGGCCGCGGGCTGCCCTTCTCTCGGTTCTCGTCGCCGGCGCCGGCGCGGGGCTCCGGCGGGAGGTGCAGGGCGGGCTCCGGCAGGCGCAGCGTGCCCGCCCGTTGCCGCGCCCGCATCGTCTGCGCGCCTTCGGGCGTCGCCAGTCGCCGCGCCAGCTCGCGGCTGGCGTCCTTGGCGCCCGCGCCCGAGTCCATGCTCAAGGCTGCCGCGGCTCCGGCGCGCTGATCCAGCGGGTGATCTTCCATGCGCCGTCCGGCTGCCGGCGCCAGACCTCGAAGCTCTTGAGCTTGGTGACGGTCACGTCCTGGCTTCCCGGCCTGGTGTCGGTCTCGGTCCAGCGGTCGCGCACGACGGCGAGGTCGCCGGAGACCAGGACTTCCTCGACGGCGAGGGAGTACGTCGAGCGGGAGCCATGGTCGGCGAACTCGCGCTCGAAGCCGGCGCGGGTGTCGGCATAGGTGATGTCCGGGGCGCCGGGATACCAGCCGATCAGGTCTGGCGCCCAGACGGCCATCACGCCGGCGGTGTCATGGGAGTTGAACGCCTTGACCCACTGGTCGAGCGCTTCGCGGATCGACGCTTCGACGCGCTTCGACTCCGCGGCCGCGGTGCTTGCCACCGCCGGAGGCTGGTCGTGGGCTCCGCCGCCACCCAGCGCGGGCCTGCTCGGCACGGCGAGGACGACCAGGAGCAGCAGCGTCAGCAGGATCGAGGGCAGGGGACGCCGCGGAGGATGCGGCGGGACGGGCGCGGCCGGCACCGGGGCTTGTTCTCTCATGGTTGGAGCGTTTCCTTTCGATCGAGGTTTCCGATCTCTCTTCAAGGTTGCGCCTGCGCCGAAGTCAGACGAAGGTGTAGAGGTCCGCCGCCGCGCCGGCGCCGAAACCGCTGGTCAGCCGTTCCTGCCAGGCGGGCAGCAGGGCGGCCCAGTGGGCCGGCAGCGCGGCGCGGTCGACGAGGAAGTCCTCGAGCACGAGGGCGTCGATGCCGGAGCGGGCCATGGCGATCAGGGCGTCGACGGGCGAGCAGACGATCGGCTCGCCGCGGGTGTTGAAGGAGGTGTTGACCAGGATCGGACAGCCGGTGCGGCGGCCCATCTCGCGCAGCAGCGCGGCGAAGCGCGGCGCATCGCGCGGATCGACGGTCTGCGGCCGGGCCGAGCCGTCGACGTGGGTCACCGCCGGCAGGGGCAGCGGCGACGTGACGCGGCAGGTCTCGAGCATGAACGGCGACGGATGGTCGAGGTCGAAATGCTCGGCGGCATGTTCGGCGAGCACGCTCGGGGCGAACGGCCGGAACTCCTCGCGCCGCTTGATCAGGAGGTTGAGGCGCGGCCGCGCCTCCGGGTCCTGCGGGTTGGCGAGCAGGCTGCGGGCGCCCAGCGCGCGCGGCCCGAGCTCGAGCGCGCCGTGGAACCAGCCGACGATCTGCCGCCGCGCGAGCCGCTCGGCCACGGCCGCCAGCAGCTCCGCCTCGCGGCCCCGGTAATCCTCGGCCGGCAGCTCCGCCGCGGCGAGCAGCTTGGCGATCTCGTCCGCGCTCCATCGCGGCCCGAGAAAGACATGCCGCAGCGGCTCCGGCCGCCAGCCGTTACCGGCATCGCCCGCCTCCGCGCTCAGCTCCGCGAACGCCAGCGCCGCCGCCCCGAGGCAGCCGCCGGCGTCGCCGGCCGCCGGCTGCACGAAGAGGCGCGCGAAGGGGCCCTCGCGCCGGATGCGGCCGTTGGCGACGCAGTTGAGCGCCACGCCGCCCGCCATGCAGAGGTCCGGCGCCCCCGTCCGCGCGTGCAGGTAGCGGACCTTCTCGAGCAGCACCTCCTCGAGCACCGCCTGCAGGCTCCGCGCGACGTCGCGATGGAAATCGGCGAGCGGCTCGTGCGGCAGGCGCCGCGGCTCGCCGAGCAGCTCGGCGAGCGCCGGCGAGTCCATGCGCCTGCCGCGCACGAAATCGAAGTACCGCATGTCCAGCAGGAACTGCCCGCCCGGCAGCGACTGGACCAGGCGCGACAGCGCCGCGGCGTGGCGCGGCCGGCCGTAGGGCGCCAGTCCCATCACCTTGTATTCGCCGTCGTTGACGCGGAAGCCCAGGTAGGCGGTGATGGCGGAGTAGAGCAGGCCCAGTGAATGCGGGAACTCCACCTGCTCGAAGGCGGTCAAGCGATTGCCGCGACCATGGCCGTAGGTGGTCGTCGCCCATTCGCCGACCCCGTCGACCGTGAGCACCGCCGCTTCCTCGAAGCCGGAGTAGAGGAAGGCGCTGGCGGCGTGCGAGGCGTGGTGCGGGTAGGCGCGCAGCGGCCCCTCGTAGCCGAGGCCCTCGCGCAACGCCCGCTCCGGCGCTCGCGGATCGAGCCAGGGAAGATCCGGCGGCGAGTCCGCGGGCACCCCCGCCCACAGTTGCCGGGCCAGCTTCTCCCCCGGCAGCTCGTAGTAGGCGAGGCAGTCGACCTGGTGCGGCCCGATGCCGCCGGCCGCCAGGCAGTGGCGGAAAGCGGCGACCGGCAGCCGCGGATCGTGCTTGACCCGGGAGAAGCGCTCCTCCTCGGCCGCCGCCACCAGGCGGCCGTCCCGCAGCAGGCAGCACGCCGATTCGTGAAAGAAGGCCGAGACGCCGACGACGTTCATGGCTCGAGGTTGCCTACGGCTCCGCGTTCGATGTACCCCCGGTCTCCGTTTGGGCGAGGCAACCGAAGTCAAGGGTCGATTCCCTTCAATGGCCTCGCCCAAACGGAGACCGGGGGTACATCGAACGCGGAGCCTACGGGGGGCGGATAAGGGAGCTACCGCCCGCCGTGGCCGCCCTTGGCCGCGGCGGCCTCCTTGACCGTTCCGAGGGCGGCCAGGCGGGCCTGCGCCAGGCGGAAGGTGGAGAGCGGATCGAGCTCCTCGAGCTTGCCGGGACGCACGCGGGCGTAGAGGCGCCGCGCCACCTCCGGGAGTCCGTAGCTCTCGGCCAGGTGACCGAAGACGTACCAATCCCCGGCAACTGGCTCGGCTGCCGCGGTGTCCGGGCCGCCCGGCCGGGCCTCGATCGACTGCACGACGATGCGGTACGCCTCGGCCGGCCTGCCGCGCTCGACGTACAGCGACGCCAGGGTGTGCAGGGACGCCGCGTCGCGATAGCCGGACAGCGTCGCGGCGCGCTGGGCGTCCTCGATCGCCTGGTCGTCGGGGCGCCCGCGCACCAGCGCCAGCCAGGCCAGCTCGTTGAGGTCGGCGGCGCTCTCCCGGCCGCTGTCGACCACGCGGCGCAGCAGCGCCGTCGCCGTGTCCAGGTCGCCGCGCCTCGAGGCGGCGCGTGCGGCGGCGCGCAGGGCCAGGGGGTCCTCGGGATGGGCTTGCAGCCGCCGCTCCGCCAACGCCTCGAGCTCCCCCCAGCGCGCCAGCCCGGCCAGCGCCTGTGCCTGCAAGGCAAACGCGATCGCCGAGTCGGGGCGGGCCGCGGCCAGGGCGGCCGCCGTCGCGAGCAGGTCCTGGAAGCGCCCGAGGCCGCGGTACGCGCCGGCAAGGGCGACGTCGAATGCCAGGCTCTGAGAGCCATCGGCGGCGGCGAGGGTGGAGCCGCCGGCGGCGGCGAGAGTGCTAGCTTGGCAGGAGCGCAGGATCGCCACCACCGACTCCCCCGGCACCGTGGAGCCCGCGGCGGTCTTTGCGGTCCTTGGGGCTGTCGCAGTCGTCCCAGTCGTCGCAGGCGCCGCGCCCACCGCGCTCATCCCTCCAATAGCGCCCATCGCCACCAGGCTGGCCGCCGCGCAGCGGACCTCATTGCTCGTCGCCCCGCCCATCGTGCCGCGATGACCCCACAGGGCCAGCAGCGGCACGCTCGGAACCTCGTCGCCGTTGCCGCCGCCCCCTGCCGCGCCGAGCCCGGCGGCGATGCCCGGGCCGGCCGCGCCGGCCTCCAAGCCGCCCGCCGCCGAGGCGTCCGCATCACCCGCGCCACCCGCGCCCGCCAGCACCTGCACCTCCTCCTCCGCCCAGTCCAGCCACTTCCCGGCCCCGCGCACGTCTCCCGCCGCAATCCGCTGCAGCGCTTCGATGCCGAGGGTGGCGGGCGCGTCGCCCAGCCCGGCGATGCGGTACTCGCCGTTCTCCCGCATCACGAAGAAAGAGGAGCGCCCGGGTCTCTCGCCCACCGCCGACGAGATCTCGACGCGGAAGCCGGCCTGGTCGTCGCCCTGCACCGTGGCGCGCCATGCGGCCAGCACCAGGTCCTGGCGCACGTCGGCGGAGAGTCCAGAGAGTCCCTCGTTCCGCCCCGAGGCGCGCGCGGTGCGCAGCCCGCGTCCCGGCGCCTCGACCAGCTCGCGCCGCGCGGCCGGGGTCAAGCCCTCCGCCAGTCCGTGGCTGAGCAGCCGCAGCATGCGGGCGGTCGCCGGCGGCTCGGCCAGCGCGGCGAGCAGGAAGCGCTTGGCGACGCTGGCCGGATCGCCGTCCGGCAGCGGCACCTCCTCGTGCCGGCGCGCCCGCCGCAACGCGTCGGCGCGGGCGAGGAAGGCGGCGGCGTTCGGCGACAGCTGCCCGGCGCGGGCGAGCAGCGCCGCGGCCTCGCCGTAGCGGCGCATCGCCACCAGCTCCTGCGCGGCAGCGTCGAGCGCCGACACCTCGGCCGCGGGGTCCCACAGCCGGCGCTCCGCGTCGCGCACCGCCGCCTCCGGCCCGGCGGTCGCCGCCGCGGCGGCCAGGCGCAGGGCGTCGCGCTGCGGCGTTTCCTCGATCTCGGCGGCCAGCTCGGCCACCTCCGCGAAGCGCCCGGCGCGCAGCAGGGCGACCAGCAGGTTGTCGTCCATCGCCTTGCTCTTGAGATCCTTGCGCAGGGCCTGGTACTCGCCGATCGCCGCCGCGAGGTCGGCGCCCGCCAAGTAGCGCCGGCCCTGGGCGTCGTGCTCGAGCAGGATCGCGAGGTCGGCGCGGGTCGCCTCGTCGTCGGGGTCGAGGCTCCTCGCCTTGCGATACGCGGCGACGGCGCCGGCGCGGTCGAAACCGGCGCCGAAGCGCCGCCCCAGGCCGTCGTGCTGCAGCACCCAGGCGAGCGTCCGCTGGGCGACGGCCGAGCGCGGCTCGAGGCGGGCGGCGCGGTCCGCCTCCTGGCGCGCCGCCTCGCCGATGCCGCCGGCGAGCAGGGCGCGCGCCAGCCGGCAGTGCGGCAGCGCCTTCTTGGGTGCCGCCGCCGCCTCGCGCTGGAACTCCTCGATCGCCTCCCGCACCCGCCCCGCCGCCAGGTCCGCCTCGCCGACCTGCGCGAACCGCACCAGGATCGGCTTGGCGGCGGCCAGCTCGCGGACGGCGGCGTGCAGCCGGTCGAACTCGGCGGGGCTGATGCGCCGCTTGCCGCTGGCGAGCCGCAGGGTGGCGGTCACCGTGCCGCCGGCGCCGGCCGCGTACTCCTCGGACAGCGTGGCGGGACCGAGGTGGCGGACGCGGCTCGGGGGCAGCGGCTGCGGCGCGAATCCGGGCGGCGGCACGATGCGGTAGACCGCCTCGGCGGTGAACGGCCGGCTGAAGTAGTAGTCGGCGAGGCGCGGCTGGGCCTGCCGGTCGCGGTCCTCGGCCGTGATCTCGTCCGGCAGCTGGTCGAGCAGCGCCGCGGGCAGGATGGCGACCGCCGCCGCCTTCTCGTCGGTGACCGCGCGCTTTGCGTCCCGGGTCTCGAAGCGCAACCGGAAGGGATGGGACAGGTCGAGCGGGTTGGCGTGATCGTAGGCGGCGAGGTCCTTGGCGAGATACGTCTTGCGCATGTAATCGGACACCGCGTCGCGCAGCGTCTCGGGGTCCTCGCTGACGTAGAAGGCGCGCAGGTCGCGCTCGGCGGCGCCCGAGTACTCGTCGGTCTCGACCGCGCGCGCGGTCCCCAGGTCGGCGAGGAAGAGCTCGCGGGTCTTGACCGCCCGGTTCTCCGCCGCGTCGGCCTCGGGAGTGCGGACGAGGCCGGTCGCGGTCACGCTGGCGATCAGCGCCAGCCGGCCCTGGTCGTCGGTCGGCAGCTCGCCGGCGCGGGCGAAGCGATCGGTGGGATCGATCCAGATCGAGGGCGAGCCGGGCACCACCACGATGGCGTGGTTGAAGGCGCCGAAGCCGGGGAGCTCCTGCTCGACGTCCTGCTGGTCGTCGCCGGCGTTGAGCAGGGCGGCGTAGGCCGGGATGTCCAGGGCGCGCAGCGCGGCGATGAGCAGCACCGCCTTGTCCTTGCAGTCGCCGAACCTGCGCCGCAGCGTCTCGGCCGGCGTGCGCGGCACGAGGCCGCCCTGTCCGAGCTCGACGCCGGTGTAGCGGATCTCGCCCAGGCGCGCGAGCAGCCGGTTCATGGTCTCGAGCTGGGACGGCCCCGGACCGCCGGCGGCGCGGATCCACGCCGAGAGGTCGGCGCCGCGGATGGCCTGGTCGACGATCTCGGAGTAGCGCCGCGCGACGTCGGACCACGAGCGGCCGGTCGAGAACGCCAGGTAGGGGCTGCGCGGCACGTCCGGCGGCAGGCCGGCCTCGGCGGCGTCCTCGGCCGGCAGCTCCCTGAAGTCGAAGGTCAGGCGGCGCGTATGGTCTCCGGTGTCTCCCGCGTCGCCTCCAGGCTGGCCGGCGGCGATCAGCTCGTCGCGCGGCGCGGTCGCGGGCAGCAGGCGTGTCACGTAGCGCAGCGGCGTGCCCGCCGGCGCCTCGAGCACGATGCGCACGTGGTGCGCCGAGACCGAGGCCGTCACGTCGGACACCTCGACGATGCCGGCGTCGAAGAAGGGCGCGGTGTCGCGCACCGTCACCTCCTGCTCGACGACCACGCCGGGGCCGGTCGCCGGCAGCGGCCCGCGCAGCACACGGCCGTCGCCGAACATGTCGGGGCCGTCCTGGACCTCGCCGCTCTCGGTGAGGACGGCGGGATCGAGCGAGTGGGCGACGCCTTCCGGCGTGATCACCCGCGCCCGCACCTCGGGGCGCGCCTGGTGCCACGGTGCCCAGCTCCTCTCGACCGTGGACCAGCTGCCGTCGGCGCCGGTCGAGAGGATGCGGTAGACCAGGCGTTGGGTGTAGGTCTCGCGCCCGGCGCGGTCCAGGCTGTAGCGCTGGTCGGAGAGCAGCATCACGACCGGTTCGCCGTCATGCCCCGCGAAGCGGGCGGCGGCGCGCGCCACGGCCGCCGGATCGGCGGTGAACGGCGCATCTTCCCAGGGCTCGGGTCCGGCGGCGGGAGCCGTGCCCTTGGCGGCGGTGGTTGCTCCGGTGGCGGCGGGCGAGCCGGCAGTGCCTGCGGAGGACCCGCCGCGGCGGCCCTTGCGGCCATCGGAAGAAGGTCGGGGCGCGGGCGCGGCGACGGCGGCGGCGGCGATGCTCCGGCCAGGCGCGGCGCCCGGGTCGCCGGCCGGTGGAGAGGTGGCCGCGGGGGCCGCCGGGCCGGCCGCCGGCAGCAGCCAGGCGGCCGCCAGCAGGAGCAGCAGCGCTGCCGGCGAAGAGACGCGGCGCGCCGGCGGTCTCGGGGCGCCGCCGGCGCCTCTCGTCCTGCCGCGGCCTGCCTCCACACGGGCTGCGGCCGCGGTGTGCGCTCCGCCGGCCCTGGCCGCCGCTCCCGGTGCCGCGCGCCTCAGGAAGTCAAGCGGCCCAGGCCTTTGCTGCGTCCTGCTGCTCACATCCATCCCCTCGCATGAATCCGCGGAAAGGTTATCACGGCGGCGTGGCGCCACCCGTGCCCGCCGCCACGACCCCGGTGCCGGCGGCGGGCTCCCCGGGCGGCCGCGGCGGCTGCCGAGGTGGGCGCCCATCGCATGGAGAATGTGCTATATTTTCATTCCACCGGTTTGTGAAGTGTCCTTCCCGGTTCCAGCGGATTCCGAGGCGGCCACCACCATTCCGCCTGAAAAGCGACGTGTCGCCGCCCATCCCGGGCGAGTGATCTGGGGCCTCTGGCCAAGGAGCGAGGATGGGTAGGAAGCTTTTTGTCGGCAATCTCAATTTCGACACCACCAGCGACGACCTGAAAGAGCTGTTCTCCACGGCAGGGCTCTGCGAATCGGCGCAGGTGATGACCGATCGGGCGACCGGCAGGTCGCGCGGCTTCGGGTTCGTCGAGATGAGCTCCGATACCGAGGCCCAGAAGGCGATCGAGGAGTTCAACGGGCGCAGCTTCCAGGGCCGCAACTTGAACGTCAACGAGGCCCGCGAACGGACCCCGGGGCCGCCCCGCGGACCCCGGCCGGGCGGCGACTTCGGCTCCCGGGACGGCGGCTTCGACGGCGGCGGCTTCGGCGGCGGCAGCTTCAGCGGCTTCCGCGGCCCCGGCGGGCCGAAGCCCCGCAAGGATGGCGGCAGCCGCCGCGGCCTGCGCGCGCGCAAGCGCAGCCTCTGACTTACCCTTCGGCCCCCGGCCTCCCAGCCGGGGTGCCGCGACAGGCGACGGACGTCGGGTTGCATCCCAAGGAACATACGGGCGGCAGCCGCCGTTCGTTTGGGATCGGCCCCTGGGCGCTCTGGGGCGAAGGTGACCCCACCGCCCAGCCCGGGCCGTGATGGCCAGCCTCAGAACAGATCGAAGATCAGGATGCGCGCGTCCAGCGGGCCGTTCTTGACCGGCAGCCGCCGGCGCGGGCGCAGGCCGATGTGCTTGCCGAGGCCCTCGCCGCCTGCCAGCACCGCGGCGCGCCAGCCGTGGAAGTGGTGCTTGAGCAGGCTGCCCAGGTCGCGCCAGTGGCCGGAGTCGGTGGCGGCGCGCTCGCCGTAGGGCGGATTGACCACCACCAGCCCGGGAGACAGGCCGCGCCCGGTGGGCGGCCGGCAGCCGGCGGCGTCGCCGCGGGTGAGCTGCGCCCGCTGCTGCAAGCCGGCGCGCTCGAGGTTCGCGCGCGCGGCGCGCAACGCCTCGGCCGCACGGTCGTTGCCCACCAGCCGCACGCCCGGCCCCGGCGCCGGCAGCGGCTCGGCGCGCACCGCTGCGAAGGCCGCCGGATCGAAGCCGGGCAGGCGCTCGAAAGCCCAGGCGGTTCCGCCCTCCGCCGCCTGGCGAAGCTGCCGCAGCCGCCCCGGAGGGATGCCGAGCGCGATCCACCCCGCCTCCACCAGCAGCGTCCCCGAGCCGCACATCGGGTCGACCACGGCCCCGTGGCCGTCCCAACCGGCGGCCAGGACGCAGGCCGCGGCGAGCGGCTCGCGCGCCGGCGCGGTGGTCGAGAGGACGCGGTAGCCGCGCCGGTCCAGCGGCTCGCCCGAGGTGTCGAGCAGCAGCGTCGCCCGGTCGCGGTGCAGCCGCAGGCGCAACTGCAGCTCGGGCGACTCGCGGTCCACGTCGGCCCGCCGGCCCCAGCGGTCGCGCTGGCCGTCGACCAGGCCGTCCTTCGCCGACAACGCGGCCCAGCGGGTGTCGCGGATGCGGGAGGCGGTGGCGGTCGCCTGGATCGCGAAGCTGCGATCGGGGTGGAGCAGCGCGGCCAGGTCGACTCCCGATCCCTCACTCTCGCTCTCGACCCCGGCCGCCCTGCCGGCGGCAACGGCGCGCGCCCCGGCGGCGAGCGCCGCGCCGTCTTCGGCGGGCCAGCTGGCGAGCTCGACGAGCACCCGGTTGGCGGTGCGCAGCCGCCAGTTGGCGCGCCAGCATTCGCGCCATCCGCCGGCGAAGCGCACCGCGCCGCGCTGGCGCTCGCGCGCCGCCGCGCCGAGGGCCTCGAGCTCGCCGTCGAGGATCTCCTCGAGGCCGGACGCGCAGGTGGCGATCAGCGCCAGCCGCTCAGCTGCCGCCACTCGGGACCATGGAGTGCCGCCGCAGGAAGGGCGCCACGAGGGCGAGCAGCTCCGCCGGGCGCTCCTCCATCGGCAGGTGGCCGCAGCGCGGGATGGTCACGAACTCGCTCCCGGGGAGCCGGCGAGCCGCGCGCCGGCCGGCTTCGGCGCGGATCAGGCGGTCGTCGGCGCCCCAGACGACCAGCGCGGGAAGGGCGAGCTTCTCGAGCGCGACGTCTTCCGCGGCCTGGGTGCGGCGGAGCCTGGCTGTCAGGCCGTAGTAGGCGTCGGCCTCGCCCTCGACCCGCAAGCGGTCGAGGTAGGCGCCGACCAGCTCGGGCGTCACCAGCGCCGGATCGTAGACGCTCGCGAGCAGCGAGCCGCGGATGTGCCGCGGGGTGAGCGCGAACTTCACGAAGAGGGAGTCGAGCGGGCGGACCGAGGCCACGCGGCTGCGCCGGTCGTCGCCGTAGGTCGGCGCCGCGCTGTCGATCAGCACCATGCCGCGCACCAGGTCGGGGTGACGCGACGCCAGGAACAGCGTCAGGGTGCCGCCGTAGGAGTGGCCGACGAACTGGGCCCGCGTGACGCGCAGCGCAGCGAGCACTCCGAGCACCAGGCGCTCCTGTCCCTCGAGGGTGTAGCTCGGCGGGTCGCGCGGGCGCTCCGTCCAGCCGAAGCCGTTGAGGTCGGGCGCCACCACCCGGAACGACCTCGCCAGCTCGGGCATCACCTTGCGCCAGGACCAGCTGGATTCGCCGAAGCCATGGAGGAGCACGACCGCCTCGCCGGTGCCCTGCTGCTCGACGTAGACCTGGCGCCCGTCCACCTCCACGAAGCGCTCGGACGGCTGCTCGCGGCGCACCTCGGCGAACGGGCGCAGCGAAGCACAGCCGGCCAGCGGCGGCAGGAAAAGCAGCATCGTCGGCAGAAGCAGCAGCGTCGGCGCCGCGGGTATCACGAGCCGGCGGAGGCTGGGCTGCCACGCGCGGGCCAGCCGGGTGGCGGGTCGAGGGGAAGGCATCCGCGCATCTTACCGTGGAGCTCGGCGGCTCCGGGCGGGCGCGCGCCTGGGGTCTCGGCGGGCGCTCGCCTGGCGCCTGGAGCGCCTGCCCTCGGCGGCGGCACCGGTCGCCGGTTCCAGGGCGGCGCCGGTCTTGGAACCGGTTTTCGACTGCAAATGTCACCGCCGGTCTCTATCGTCATCGTCATCGTCGGGTTCCGACCGGCTCGCCGCCATCGCCATCGCCATCGCCATCACGCTACCGCCGCCGATGTCGATCGTCCTCGAGCACCTCACCAAGCGCTACGCCGGGCACCCGGTGGTCAACGGCGTCTCGCTGCAGGCCGGCGAAGGGGAGCTGTACGTTCTGCTCGGCCCCTCGGGCAGCGGCAAGAGCACTCTGCTGCGCATGATCGCCGGCCTCGCCGACGTGGACGCCGGGCGGGTGCTGCTCCACGGGCGCGACGTGACCGAGCTGCCGCCCGCCCGGCGCGGCGTCGGCTTCGTGTTCCAGAGCTATGCCCTGTTCCGCGGCATGACGGCGGCCGAGAACGTCGAGTTCGCGCTGCGCATCCGCGGCGTCAAGGCGGCCGAGCGCCGCCGCCGCCGCGACGAGCTGCTGGAGATGGTCGGCCTGACCGGCCTCGGCGGCCGCGCTCCGCGCCAGCTCTCGGGCGGCCAGCAGCAGCGGGTCGCGCTCGCTCGCGCCCTCGCGCACCAGCCGGAAGTGCTGCTGCTCGACGAGCCCTTCGGGGCGCTCGACGCGCGCGTGCGTCTCGAGCTGCGGCGCACCGTCCGCGCCATCCAACGCGAGCTGCGGATCACCACGCTGTTCGTCACCCACGACCAGGAGGAGGCTTTCGAGCTCGCGGACCGGGTGGCGGTGATGAACTTCGGCAGGCTGCTCGAGGAGGGGCCGCCCGACGAGCTCTACCTGCGGCCGGCGACCGAGTTCGTGGCCACCTTCCTCGGCACCGCCAACCTGATGGTCGGCGAATGCGCGGCCGACGGTGTGCGCCTCGGGCCGGTGCGCTTCCCGCTCGCCACCAGCGGCGGCGAGACGGCGGGCGTGCCGCGCCGCGTGCAGGTGCTCTTCCGCCCCGAGGACGTGGCGCTGAGCGACTCCGCCGAGGCCCTGGCCCGCCTCTCCTGCCAGCCGCTGGGGCGCGCGGTCGTCGACCAGCGCGCGTTCGTCGGCTCCTACGAGCGCCTGCGCCTCCGCCTGCCGCCGCTGCCGGGAGTGCGCCCGATCGCGCCGCCGGTGCCGTTCGGGAGCGACGAGATCGTGGTCGAGGCCACCCGCCCCCAGGCCGAGGCGCGCGCCCACAAGCTGCGGGCCGGCGACACCGCCTGGGTGGGGGTGCGCCGCGTCCACGCCCTGGCCCATCCCGGCTTGCGCCTGCTGCTGCTCGCCGACGGCACGCCGGCCTCCCAGGCGGCGGTCGCGCTCGGCGGACAGCTGGCGCGGCTGGCGCACGCGCGGGTCACCGTCCTGGGCCACCTGGCGTCGGCCGGCGGGCGTGGCTCGGTGCGGTTCCCGGTGCCCGCTTTCCATCTCGGAGGCGAAGGAGCCGCCGGCCGCCGGCGGGCGCCGGCCAGCCTTGCCGGGCCGGGCGCCGAACAGGGCGCTGGGATGGGCGCACCGGCCGGACCCGAGTCGGAGAAGCTCGAGACGATGCTGCAGCAGGTCCGGGAGATCCTCGGCAGCGGCCTCGCCGCGCTCGAGGCGCGCACGGTCGCCGAGCCGGTGGAGGACGCGGTCGCCGACGAGGACGCCCGCCAGCCCGCCGACCTGGTGGTGGTGGGGCAACCGGCGCGCGACGGCGTCGAGCTGGCAGAGCGCCTGCTGGGCGGCGGCGCTCACAACCTGCTGCTGACCCGCGCCGTCCCCGTCCAGGCCATCGAGCGGGTGCTGATCTGCGTTGCCATCGGCGAGCCGGGCAAGGCCGACGTCTCCTTCGCCGGCCGCCTGGCGCGGCACCTGGGCGCCGAGGTGACGATCCTGACGGTGCTGCCCGACGGTGAGCGCGGCGGAACGGCCGCCGGCGCCGAGCGCTTCCTCGCCAGCTGCGCCCGCACCCTGGCGCGGCTGGGGGTCGCGGCGAGCACTCGCACCCGCTTCGGGGCGCCGCGCGAGCAGATCCTGCTCGAGCGGGCCGAAGGGCGCCACGACCTGCTGGTGGTCGGCGCGCCGCTGCCTCGCGCCGGCGGCCACATCGATCTCGGCGGCCTGATGGCCAGGCTGGTGCGCGAGTCCGAGGTGCCGGTGCTGATCGTTCGGTCGCCTGAGGCGGCTGCATGAGCGGCCGCAGCCGGCCAGCCTGTCTGCCGGGGCCGGAGGACGAAGGATAGGAGAGGAGCATACGAGAATGAACGCACGCCATGAGCCGCTCCTGGCCCACCCTGCGAAGCGGGTGCGGACCGCGTTGCTGGCCGGTCTGCTCGCGACCGGCGCGGGCGGCGCAGTCGGTGCGGTCGCCGCTCCGTCCGCCGCCGCGGCCGCCCCCGCGCCGAAGCCGATCGAGCTGCTCAACGTCTCCTACGATCCGACGCGCGAGCTCTACCGCGACTTCAACGCCGCCTTTGCTCGCTTCTGGAAGGCGAGGGCGGGCCAGGAGGTGACCGTCCAGCAGTCGCACGGCGGCTCCGGCAAGCAGGCGCGCGCGGTCGTCGACGGCCTCGAGGCCGACGTGGTGACCCTCGCCCTGGCCTACGACGTCGACGCCATCGCCGCCGCCGGCCTGCTGCCCGCCAACTGGCAGAGCCGCCTGCCGGCCAACAGCTCGCCCTACACCTCGACCGTCGTCTTCCTGGTGCGCAAGGGGAACCCGAAGCGGATCCACGACTGGCCGGACCTGGTGAAGCCGGGAGTGCAGATCGTCACCCCGAACCCCAGGACCTCGGGCGGCGCGCGCTGGAACTATCTCGCCGCCTGGGGCTTCGCGCTCCGGACCTACGGCGGGGAGGCGAGGGCGCGCGACTTCGTCACCCGCCTCTACCGCCAGGTGCCGGTCCTCGACACCGGCGCGCGCGGCGCCACCGTCACCTTCGCCGAGCGCGGCATCGGCGACGTGCTGATCGCCTGGGAGAGCGAGGCGCTGCTGGCCGCCAACCTGCTCGGCAAGGGGAAGCTCGAGATCGTCACCCCGGGCGTCAGCGTGCTGGCGGAGCCGCCGGTGGCGGTGGTCGACAAGGTGGCGGCCAAGCATGGCACGACGGCGGCGGCGAGGGCCTACCTCGAGTACCTCTACTCGCCCGAGGGCCAGGAGATCGCGGCCCGCCACTATTTCCGGCCGCGCGACCAGGCCGTGGCGGCGCGCCACGCGGCGCAGTTCCCGCGCCTGCAGCTGTTCACCGTCGACCAGGTCTTCGGCGGCTGGACGAAAGCGCAGAAGACGCACTTCGCCGACGGCGGCATCTTCGACCAGATCTACCGGGTGGCGCACTGAGTATGGCAGCGGGGGCGGCGGCGGGGCGCCCGCGGCGCGGCGTGCTCCCGGGCTTCGGCCTGGCGATGGGCTTCACGCTGACCTATCTCAGCGTCATCGTGCTGATCCCCATCTCGACCCTGGTGTGGAAGAGCGCGAGCCTCACCTGGGCGCAGTTCTGGAGCACGGCGACCGGGCCGCGCGAGCTCGCCGCCTACCGCCTGAGCTTCGGCGCGGCGCTGGCGGCGGCGGTGGTCAACCTGCTGTTCGGGCTGCTGCTGGCCTGGGTGCTCGAGCGCTATGCCTTTCCCGGCAAGCGGCTCGTCGACGTGATGGTGGACCTGCCGTTCGCGCTGCCCACCGCGGTGGCGGGCATCTCCCTGGCCTCGGTCTACTCCAAGGATGGCTGGCTCGGCCGCTGGCTGGAGCCGGCCGGAATCCACGTGGCCTTCACGCCGCTCGGCGTGATGGTGGCGCTCACCTTCGTCGGCCTGCCGTTCGTCGTGCGCACCGTGCAGCCGGTGCTGCACGACCTGTCGCCCGAGATCGAGGAGGCGTCGGCGACGCTCGGTGCCGGCCGCGGCCAGACCTTCCTGCGGGTGCTGCTGCCGGAGCTGCTGCCCGCGGCGCTGACCGGCTTCGTGCTGGCGCTGGCCCGCGCCCTGGGCGAGTACGGTTCGGTCATCTTCATCGCCGGCAACATGCCGATGCGCTCCGAGATCACGCCGCTGCTGATCATGATCAAGCTCGAGGAGTACGACTACGCGGGAGCCACCGCCATCGCGCTGGTGTTCCTGACCGCCTCGTTCTCGCTGCTGCTGCTGATCAACGTCCTGTCGTGGCGGCGCGGCGCCGCCGCGGAGCTGCCGGCATGAGGCCGGCATGAGGCCGGCATGAGGAGAACCCGCGCGGTGGTCCCGACGGTCCTCGCCGGCCCGCTCGGCCAGCCCGGGCCTGCCGGCGCCGGTGCCGCCGCCGCCGGAGCCCTGCCGCCGGCCGCGCGCTCGCGCCACCTGGGCGAGTCGCGGGCGGTGCGCTGGCTGCTGATCGGCGTCGCCCTGGCCTTCCTCGTGCTGGTGCTGTTCGTGCCGCTGCTGGCGGTGTTCGCCAAGGCGCTGGCGCCGGGCGCGGCGGCGTTCGCGGCGGCGGTGCGCGATCCCGACACCCTGTCGGCGATCCGCCTGACGCTGGTCACCGCCGGCATCGCGGTGCCGGTCAACGTGCTGTTCGGCCTGGCGGCGGCCTGGGCGGTGACCCATTTCCGCTTCGCCGGCAAGAACCTGCTGATCACCCTGATCGACCTGCCGTTCAGCGTCTCGCCGGTGATCTCCGGCGTCATCTTCGTGCTGCTGTGCGGCGCCCGCGGCGTGCTCGGGCCGTTCCTCGCCGCGCACGACGTCAAGATCATCTTCGCGCTGCCGGGCCTGGTGCTGGCGACGATGTTCATCACCTCGCCGCTGGTGGCGCGCGAGCTGATCCCGCTGATGCAGGCGCAGGGAGACGAGGAGGAGCAGGCGGCGCTCACCCTCGGGGCCTCGGGCTGGCGGACCTTCTGGCACATCAGCCTGCCGAAGATGCGCTGGGGGCTGCTCTACGGCGTGGTGCTCTGCAATGCGCGCGCGATGGGCGAGTTCGGCGCCGTCTCCGTGGTGTCGGGGCACATCCGCGGCGTCACCACCACCATGCCGCTGCAGGTCGAGATCCTCTACAACGACTACCAGTTCGCCGCCGCCTTCGCGGTCGCCTCGCTGTTGGCGCTGCTGGCGCTGGCGACCCTGGTCGTCAAGAGCCGGATCGAGAGGCGGACGTTGTAGACGGTTGAGGCTACACTGACCTTGCCATGCGCCGCCTGAGCCTCTCCTCGTTGCTGATGGCGCTCAATGCCGGGTTGGTGCTGGTGGCGGTGGTGGGGACGGCGGCCGGCGCGGTGCGGGTGCTGCGGCAGCTGGCCGACCGCCAGGCGCTGGCGCGCGCCGATCTTGCGGCGCAGAGCGCGGCGCTGGCGATCGAGCGCGCCGGCGAGCGGGTGCTGGCCTCGGCGCGGCTGCTCGCCGACCGTCCGGCGGTGGGTCGCATCCTCTCGGCCGGGGACCGCGCCGGCCTGGCGGCCTGGCTCGACCGCTTCCGCCGCACCAGCGACCTCACCGGCTGCGCTTTGTTCGCCGTGGAGGCAGGCGAGCGCGGCGCTGCCGGACGTCTGCTGGCGAGCGCCGGCCCGCCACTGGCCTGGGAGAGGCTGCGGCTGCGGGAAGGCGGCCGCTCGCTGTTCGCGGACGACCAGGGACGCCTGGTCCTGGGCGGCTCGGCGCCGCTCGCCGGGGCGCCGGGGGTCGAAGCGGTGACCGCGCGCGTCCTCGACGAAGACTACGCGCGGCGCCTCGGCCGCCAGGTCGGGCTGCCGGTGACCGTGCTCGACAGCCGCGAGGCGGCACGGGCCTCGGCGCCGGCGGCGCGGCTGCGCGAGCAGGCCCTGGCGGCCGGCCCGGTACGGGCCGCCAGCGCCGAGACCGCCGCGCCTGCCTCGCCCACCGCGCCCACCTCGCCCACCTCGCCGACCTCGACCGTCTCGCCCACCTCGGCTACCTCGGCGACCTCCCATGGCGTGGGGGGCGCGCCCGTCGCGGCGCGCCTGGCGGCCATCGACCGCTACGTCGCCGACCGGCCGCTCTTCGGGCCGGCCGGCGAGGTCGTGGGAGTGGTCGAGGCGGAGCTGCCCGCGGCGGCGGTGGACGGCCCGCTGGGTACGTTGGTCGGGCGGCTGCTGGCGCTGGCTCTGGTCGTCGCCGCGCTCGCCACCGCGGCCTCGGCGGTCGCGGGCCGCTGGCTGGGACGCCCGGTGCGCGAGCTGACCGGGTCGGCGGCGCGGCTGGGGCGCGGCGACCTCACCACGCCGATCGCCAGGGCGCCCGGCCGCGAGCTCGGGGCGCTCGCCGCCACCCTCGAGGACACCCGGCGCCAGCTGCTGCGGCTCACCGCGGAGCTGCGGCGGCGCCAGGCCCAGGGCGAGGCGGTGCTCACCGGCATCGCCGAGGGAGTCTTCAGCGTCGACCGCGACCGGCGCATCCATTACCTCAATCCGCAGGCGGCGGCCTTGCTCGGTCTGCGCCAGGACGAGGCCCTGGGACGCTTCTGCGGCGACGTGCTGAACCCGCGCGACGCGGCCGGCGAGCGGCCGTGCGAGGACGGCTGCCCGATCGTCCATGCCCGCTTCCGCGGCACCGCCCGCGCCACCGAGCACCTGCACCTGGGCGGTGGGCGGCGGCGGTCGGTGGTGATCACCAGCGCCGCGCCGGTGGAGGAGAGGCAGTTCCTGGTGATGCGCGACGAGACCGACGTCGAGCTCGCCCGCCGCCAGCGCGACACGGTGCTCGCCAACATCTCGCACGAGTTCAAGACGCCGCTGGCGGCGCAGCGCGCCTCGCTCGAGCTGCTGCGCGAGAAGCTGCTCGAGCGCGGCGGCCGGGACGACAGCGACGGGGCGCAGGAGCTGGTGCTGTCGCTCGAGCGCGGCGGGCTGCGCTTGACGCAGCTGATCGACAACCTGCTCGAGAGCGTGCGCATCGAGTCGGGCCGGGACAGCCTGCGGCGGCGGCCGGTGGCACTCGACGAGGTCGTCGAGGAGGCGGTCGAGCTGACCGCTCCCCTCATCGCCCAGCGCCGGCAGCGGGTGGAGGTGAAGCTGCCGTACCCGCTGCCGCCGGTGCTGGGCGACGCGCCGCGGCTGATCCAGGTGTTCGTCAACCTGCTGGCGAACGCGCAGAAGTTCGCCCCCGCCGACTCGCCGCTGGCGGTCGGCGGGGAGGTCACGGAGCGCGAGGTGGCGCTGTGGGTCGACGACCGGGGGCCGGGCCTGCCACCGGCGGCAGGCTCGGGCGGCGCGCTGTTCCGCCGTTTCGTCCGCTCGCCGGAGGAGATGGCGGAACCGGAGCAGAGCGGCATGGGGCTGGGGCTCTGGATCGTGCAGTCGATCGTCGAGCGCCACGGCGGCACCGTCGCGGCGGAGCGCCGCGACCCGGGCACGCGGATGCGCGTCACCCTGCCACGCTCCGCGGAGGCGGAGGCCGGGGCGAGAGGCGAGGCATGAAGATCCTGGTCGTCGACGACGACCTGGATCTCTCGGGCCTGATCGCCTATGCGCTACGCCAGGCCGGCTACCTGACCGTCGAGGCGGGCGACGGCCTGGCCGCGCTCGAGACCTTCGAGCGTGAGGAGCCCGACCTGGTGATCCTCGACCTGCAGCTGCCGAAGCTCGGCGGCCGCGAGGTCTGCCGGCGCATCCGCGAAGGTTCCTCGACGCCGATCATGATGTTGACGGTGCAGGGCAGCGAGGAGGACGAGGTGGCGGGGCTCGACCTGGGCGCCGACGATTATCTGACCAAGCCGTTCAGCCCGCGCGCCCTGCTCGCCAGGGTGCGGGCGCTGCTGCGCCGCGCCGGCGAGGAGAAGCCGGCGCCGCTGGCCGCCGGCGACTTCGCCCTCGACCTCGAGCAGCAGTCGGTCGCCGTGCGGGGCGGAGCCGGGATCCGGCTCACCCGCCTCGAGGCGCGCCTGCTGCAGCTGCTGCTCGCCAACGCCGGCCATCCGCTGCCGGCCGAGCGCCTGCTCTCCCACGTCTGGGGGTCCCGCGGCGGCGGCGACCGCCAGCTGGTCAAGCAGCTGGTGCACCGCCTGCGGCAGAAGATCGAGCTCGACGCCCGCCGGCCGCGCTACCTGGTGACCGTCCCCGGCGTCGGCTACTCCCTGAATGCCCAAGGTGAGAGAGGGTAGATCGGGTCGAGCCGCCTCGCGGCAGGGGAAGCTGACCTATTGACATTCGATAGGTCAGGGTCCTAGTCTTATAGCCTGTCTATAGGAGGGCCTCGATGCCCTGGCTGGCGCGGCTTCGCAGCTTCAAGCGCAACACGTTGCAGCGGGCGCTCGTCGAGCAGGAGCTGGCCGACGAGGCGAGCTCGGTCTGCGAGCTGCTGGCCGAGGAGAAGATGCGGCAGGGCATGGCGCCGGCCGCCGCGCGGCGGTCCGCCCGCCTCGAGCTGGGCGGCGTCGAGCCGTGGAAGGAGAAAGTGCGCGCGGTGCGGTCGGGCGCCTGGCTCGAGGCTTTCGGCCGCGACGTCGGCCATGGCGTCCGCATCCTGCGCAAGAATCCCGGCTTCGCGCTGGTGGCGGTGCTGACGCTGGCGCTCGGCATCAGCGCCAACACCGCGATCTTCAGCGTGGTCAGCGCGGTCCTGCTGCGGCCGCTGCCGTACCCGGATGCCGATCGGCTGGTGATGGCCTGGACTCTCGCGCCCGGCGAGGGGTTCTCGCGCTCGCCGACCGCGCCGCCGGATTACCGCGAGTGGCGGCGGCAGGCCGCGGCCCATCCTGTCGACGGCGGCCGCCCTGCGGCCGAGGGGCGGGTGTTCACCGGCATGGGCGCCTTCGCCCTGACCGACCTCAATCTCTCCGGCGACGGTTGGGAGCCGGAGCGTGTCCAGGCCGCGCGCGTCAGCGCCAGCCTGTGGCCGACGATCGGCGTGCGCGCGGCGCGCGGCCGGCTGTTCCTGGAGGAGGAGGAGGAGCAGTACGGCCGCCATCGCGTGGCGATCCTCGGCGACGGGCTCTGGCGCCGGCGGTTCGGCGGCAGCCCGGAGGTCGTCGGCAGGAGCATCGATCTCGACGGCGAGAGCTACACCGTCGTCGGTGTGATGCCGGAGGGCATGCCCTTCTTCGACAACTCCCCGCCGGTCGACCTCTGGGTGCCGCTGGCGTTCGCGCCCGCCGACAACTTCAACACCCGCAACAACCGCTTCCTGAGCGTCGTGGCGCGCCTCGGGCCGGGCGTCCGCCTCGAGCAGGCGAAGGCCGAGCTCAGCCTCGTCGCGCGGCGGATCGAGCTGCAGGACCGCGCCAACGCCGGCTATGGAGCGCTGCTGGTGCCGCTGCGCGAGCAGGTCGTCGGCAGGGTGCGGACGGTGCTGCTGGTGCTGTTCGGCGCCGTGGGATGCGTGCTGCTGATCGCTTGCGCCAACGTCGCCAACCTGCTGCTGGGGCGGGCCGCGGCGCGCGCCAGGGAGCTCGCCGTGCGCTCGAGCCTGGGCGCCGGCCGCGGGCGGCTGTTCCGCCAGCTCCTGCTCGAGAACCTGCCGCTCGGCCTGCTCGGCGGCGCCGCGGGCATCGCGCTGGCCTGGGCCGGACAGCGGCTGCTGGTCACCTGGCTCCTGCCCGCCAGGTTCCCGCGCTTCAACGTCATCGCCATCGACGGCGAGGTGCTGGCGTTCACCCTGGCGGTGTCGTTGCTGACCACGGCGGTGTTCGGCCTGGCGCCCGCCTTCCACACCCTCCGGCAGGGGCCGCACGAGGCGCTGCGGGAGGGCGGCCGCGGCATGTCCGCGGGCCGGCGCCGGCGCCGCCTGCGCGGCGCGCTGGTGGTCGCGGAGACCGCGCTCACGCTGGTGCTGCTGCTCGGCGCTGGGCTGCTGGTCAAGAGCTTCGCGGTCCTGCGCCAGCTCGATCCCGGCTTCTCGGCGGCGCGGGTCCTCACCGTGAACGTGCCGCTGCCGGAGTCGAAGTACCCGCTGCCGACCCAGAAACGTCCCAGCCCGGACCGGGCGATGGCCTTCTTCGACCGGCTCCTCGAGCGGGTGGCCGCCCTGCCGGGCGTGCGGGCCGCGGGCATCGGCAGCCAGCTGCCGCTCGGCGTGGGCGTCGGCTGGGGCAAGTACTTCCATCTCGACCCCGCGGACGGCCACCCGTTGCCCGGGAGCCTGGCCGAGGTGCCGACCACGCTGTTCAAGCTGGCGAGCCCGGGGTACTTCCGCGCTCTCGGCTGCCGCCTGCGCGCCGGCCGCCTGTTCGGGGCAGAGGACACGCCGAGCTCGCTGCCCGTGGCGGTGGTCAACGAGGCCTTCGCCCGCCGCTGGTTCGCCGGCCAGGACCCGGTCGGCAAGCGCCTGGTCATGGATGCGCCCGCGAACCTGCTGCCGCCGCCCGAGCCGGGCGCCGTCGCCGCGCCCCGCCGGACGATCGTCGGGGTCGTCGCCGACGTCAAGAACACGCGGATGAACCTGCCCACGCAGCCGGAGGTCTACGCGCCGGTCGCCCAGAACGTCGGCGAGGGCTGGGCCAACGCCATGGCCCTGGTCGTGCGCACCGCCGCCGAGCCCGCCGGCCTGCTGCCGGCCGTCCGGGCGCAGGTCCGGGCCGTCGATCCCGACCAGCCGGTCACCGACGCCGCCACCATGGAGGAGCACCTGGCGCGGTCGCTCTCGCAGCCGCGCTTCGGCATGCTCCTGCTCTCGCTCTTCGCCGGCGTCGCTCTGCTCCTCGCGGCCATCGGGGTCTACGGGGTGGTGGCCTACGAGGCCAGGCAGCGCACCCACGAGATCGGCATCCGCACGGCGATCGGCGCCCGGCCGACGCACATCCTGCGGCTGATCGTCGGCGACGGCCTGCGGCTGTCGCTGCTCGGCGCCGCGCTCGGCATCGCCGCCGCGCTGCCGGCGACGCGCCTGCTGGGCAGCCTGCTGTTCGGCGTCGGCCGCTACGATCCCCTCACCTTCCTCGCCATGCCCGCCGCCCTCGTGGCCGCCGCCGCCCTCGCGGCCTACCTGCCGGCGCGCCGCGCGCTGCGGCTCGATCCGGTCGCGGCGCTGCGGCACGAGTAGCGGCCGGCGAGGGCCAGGGCCAGGCTATGCGGCCGGGTCCCTCGCGTTCACCAGGACCAGGCGACCCTGCCGGTCGTCGCCATCCGGCTGGCTCGTCCGCGCCTCGCCGGCGAGCGCGGACACCGCCCGGGTCGTGCGGGCGTGCAGCGCTAGCAGCTCGGCGCTGGAGCGGTCGCCGAGATAGCCGAGACGCCGCGCGATCTCGATGCAGTACGCCAGCTCCCGCAGGCGGCGTACCGCCTCCACCAGCGCCGTCGCGAAGCCGATCGGCAGGCCGCGCAGCTCGCATGCGGCCAGCACCGCCTCGGCGGCGCCGAGCGCGGCGGCGCGGATGCCGAGCCCCAGCTCGATCGGATCGCCGCCCGGGAACCGGCGCGTCCGGCGGCAGACCGCCAGGAGCAGCGGATGAAAGCTGGCCAGCGCCGGCTCCTCGCGCCGGACCCGAACCATGCCGGCCGGTTCGTCAACCACGACAGAGCGGTGGATCTCGATCACGTCCATCCTCCTTCCGAGAGATGACCTCCATCTATTCAAGACGTAAATTCATCCTCGAAATGCGGAAAATGGGCGTGGGCGGCGCCCGGGAGACGCGGCCCGAGACGAAGCTCCGCCTTCCCAGCGGGTGGGGTGGGAGCTTCCAGAGAGGAGTACTACGCTTCGGGGCCGCTGGGGCCGCCAGGGGCAGCCGGACCTATGGCACGGCGCCGCCGGGTGTCGGGTTCTTCGCCGGCGGGGTCGGCGCGACGCTGGGCTCCGCGGGCGGCGGCGGCGGCAGCTCCGCCCGGCTGGCCGCGAGGTCGGCGGCGGGGAGAGGCGCGGGCCGTGCGCCGGAAGGGAAATCCTCGCGGACGCGCTGGTTGTCCTCGCCGCAACCGGCGGCCGCCAGCAGGCTGCTCACGAGCAAGACGGCCGACACCACGACGAGCATGCGCCGGAAGGCCGGCGTCTCGGTCGACGAGGCCCGGCGCGATAGCAGCGGTATGCGAATCATGTCTCCTCCCAGGTCAGAGCTGTACGGTGAGCTGTCCGCGGACAGCGCCGCCGATCTTCACCTGCCGGAGCCTGCCGCCGGCCGGGGCACCGTCGCGGAGCGCCGGCAAAGCATGCCACAACCGCGCCCCGCGAGCACCCCGCCTGCCGCTCCGGTCCGCCTCATCGCCCGAGCACCAATCCGGCGAGGAAGACGGCGGCCGCCAGGACCATCAGCCCGAGGGGCAGCCAGTCCGCGGGCGCCGCGGCCCGCAGCACCGCGCCGGCCACCAGCAGGGCCGCCGCCGCCACCATCCAGCCGAGCCGGCGGACGGCGCGGTCCAGCCTCTCCACGGTCCGCCGCGCCTCGGGGGACAGCGCCGTCTGCACCTCCAGGCTGCCCTGCTCGGCGCGGGTGAGCAGGGTCTCGAGGCGGCGCGGCAAGCCGGCCAGGGCCAGCGACTGCAGGCGGAGCTCGCCCGCCAGCTCGCGCCAGCCCCGCCGCAGCTGCTCGGCGGCCAGCTGCTCGGCGAAGGGAAGGGTCTCGGCCCAGGGGTCGAAGGCCGGGTCGAGCTGCGTGCTGAGCCCGGCGAGCAGGCCCACGGCCCGGCCGACGAAGAGCAGCTCCACCTGCACCTGGAAGGGCGCCTCGTAGAGCAGGTCGCGGTACTCGACGAGCAGGCCGCGCGCCTCGGCCAGCGCCACGTCGCGCAGGTCGCCGATCCGCACTCCCCAGAAGCGATCGAAGAGCGCCGCGTGCATCGCCTCGAGGCGGCGCAGGTCGGCGCCGGGAAGCAGGACGCCGGCCTCGACGTAGGAGTGAACGACGCGCGCCGCGTCGCGCGTGCCGAGGCCGATGAGGTACTCGCGGAGCGCGGCGCGGAGCCGCTCCGGCACCTCCGCCATCATGCCGAAGTCGACGAAGACGAGCTGGTAGGGGCGCGCTTCGCCGCCCGCCGGCGCCGGCACCGCGTCGCCGGGAGCGAACGCCGCCTCGCCGGCGAGCGGCAGCGGCCGGATGAACAGGTTGCCTGGATGCGGGTCGGCGTGGACGAAGTGGTGCACGAAGATCTGCCGCATGTAGACCTGGTAGAGGTCGCGCGCCACCTGGGAGCGGTCGATGCCGGCCTCCCCGAGGGCGGCGAGCCCGGAGATCTTCAAGAAGCCGACGTCCTCGAGGGTCAGGGTGCGCCGCGCGCTCTGCTCCCAGAACACCCGCGGCACGTAGACGCGGCGGTCGGCGTCGAAGTCGCGCGCGAAGCGCTCGGCGTTCCGGCCTTCGGCCTCGAGATCGAGCTCGCGCCGGGTGACGCTGCGGAACTCGAGGTCCAGCCGGTCGAGATCGACGCGCCGGCGCAGGCGGCGCCAGAGCTTGAGCAGGCGGATCGCGAGCGAGGTGGCGGCGAGGTCGGTCTCGACCAGCACCTCGATGCCCGGGCGCAGCACCTTGACCACCACCCGCTCGCCGCCCGGCAGCCGCGCCCGATGCACCTGTGCCAGCGAGGCGGCGCCCACCGGCACGTCCTCGAACCACGGGAAGACCGCGGCCAGCGGGCGCCCGAAGTCCTCCTCGATCTGCCGCACGATGGGTCCGATCGGGTGCGGCGGCACCTCGTCCTGGAGGCCGGCGAGCTCGCCGATGACGGCGGCGGGAAGCAGGTCGACGCGGGTGCTGAGGAACTGGCCGAGCTTGATCAGCACGCCCCCCATCTCGATCGCCAGGGCGCGATAGTGGCGGGCGATCCGCCGGTAGCGCTCGGCGGCGGGGCGGCGGAAGCGTGACAGCCCCGGCAGCGCCAGCAGCACGTCCCACCAGAGCGCCTGCAGGAAGGTGCGCGCGACGAAGCGGCGCATCTTGCGGTAGCGCCGGAACTCGATGGGTGTGGCAGGCGGCGGCGACGGTGAGGCGCCTGGGGACGGGCTGGTCACGTGAGGCAAAGATGACCCACTCCCGGCGGCATGGTCAACCTGACGCCTGCACGGGGGGAGGGGGCCGGCGTGTGGCAAGATCCACTGCGATGGACGACCGCCGCCCTCGACCCGCCGGTTCCCGCCCGCCGGCTGCCGCCACCGCCGCCGCCGTCGCGACGACCGCCGGCGTCACGCTGCGGCCGCTCGCCAGCCACGAGGACTACCACGCCTGCTACGAGCTGCAGCTCGTCACCTGGGGCCGTGATTTCCAGGAGGGGGTGCCGCCAAGCGTGCTGAAGATCAGCCAGCGGGTCGGCGGCATCGCGGCCGGGGCGTTCGGGGCCGGCGGAGAGCTCCTCGGCTACGTGTACGGCCTGACCGGCGTGCGGCCGCCGGGCAGCCCGCGATCGGCGGCCCAGGCGCCGGCGCCGGGCGGGCGCCCCCGGCCGGAGCTCCTTCACTGGTCGCACATGCTGGCGGTGGCGCCGGAGGCTCGCGACCTCGGCCTCGGGACCCGCCTCAAGCTCTACCAGCGCGAGCTGTTGCTGCCGCTCGGCGTCGAGGTGGTGGAGTGGACTTACGATCCGCTCGAGGCGCGCAACGCCCACCTCAACCTCAACCGCCTGGGCGCCGAGGCCGTCGAGTACGTCGAGGACATGTACAAGGGGGAGATGGGGAGCGACCTGGCGCGCGGCATCGGCACCGACCGCTTCATCGTCTCCTGGTGGATCGCCGGCGAGCGCGGGCGCGATGCATTGGAGCGGCTCCGCCTCGAGGACGGCGGGGGCGGCGGTGGTGCCGGCGCCAGCGCAGGCGGCAGCGGCAGCGCGGCGCCGCCGGAGCGCTTCCTGGACGCCCCGGCGATCGAGCCGGCACCGGCAGGCAATGCCGGTTCAGCGGGCGAGGCCGGCGCGCCGCCCTTGCCGCTGGCGCCGCGGGTGCGGATCGAGATCCCGGCGCACATCCAGGAATTCAAGGAACGGCAGCCGGAGAGGGCGCTCGCCTGGCGCCTCCTCACGCGCCGCGCCTTCCAGGCGTACCTGGCGCGCGGCTACCAGGTGACGGCGTTCTGGCGCGACGCGGCCGGACGCTGCTGGTACGGCGTCGAGGCTAGCGGCCGATGACGTCCACCTCTCCCGGAGACGTCCAGCTCCCGCCGGCACCGGCGCCGGCGCCGTCTCCTCCGGCCGTGGTGGAGCGGCCGGCGCCGCCGTCTCCGGCGCCTCTGCCGCGCATCGAATCGATCGCCGTGTGCGAGGTCCGGCTGGCGCTCAAGGAGCCGTTCCGCATCTCCTCCGGCGTGCAGTCGCACCGCCGCATCGTGCTGGTGCGGCTGGCCGGCGAGGGCGCCGAGGCCTGGGGCGAGTGCGTCGCCGGCGAGCACCCCAACTACAGCCCCGAGAACGCCGACACCGCCTGGCTGGCGATCCGGGAATGGCTGGCGCCGCGCCTCCTGGGCCGGCGCTTCGGCGACCCCGGCGAGGTCTGGCCGGCGCTCGACCGCAACGTCCGCGGCCATCACATGGCCAAGGCCGCGCTCGAGATGGCCGCCTGGGAGCTGGCGGCGCGGGCCGCCGGCCGGCCGCTCGCCGAGCTCCTCGGCGGCGTCGCCCGGCGCATCCCGGTGGGGGTCTCGCTCGGCATCCAGGAGAGCCCGGCGGCGCTGGTCGCCAAGGCGAGCGCGGCCCGCGACCGCGGCTACCGGAAGATCAAGCTGAAGATCGAGCCCGGCTCCGACGTCGAGTTCGTGCGCGCCGTGCGCCGTGCGCTGGGGCCGGCGGCGCCGTTGATGGCGGACGCCAACAACGCCTATCGCCTCGAGGACGCGGCGCATCTGCAACAGCTCGACGAGCTCGGCCTGCTGATGATCGAGCAGCCGCTCGCCTGGGACGACCTGCTGCGCCACGCGGAGCTGCAGCGCCGCCTGGCCACCCCGCTCTGCCTCGACGAGTCGATCACCGGCCCCGAGCGCGCCGCCGACATGATCGCGCTCGGCGCCGGCCGCATCGTCAACATCAAGCCGGGGAGGGTGGGCGGCTTCCGCCAGTCGCTCGCCATCCACGACCTCTGCGCCCGGCACGGCATCCCGGTCTGGTGCGGCGGCATGCTCGAGAGCGGCATCGGGCGCGGACACAACGTGGCGCTCGCCTCGCTGCCGAATTTCACCTTACCGGGCGATCTCTCGCCCAGCGAGCGCTACTGGGACCGCGACATCGTCGAGCCGGAGTGGACGATGGATCGCGAGGGCTGGGTCGACGTGCCGCGAGACCGGCCCGGGATCGGCGTCGCCGTCGATCTCGCGCGGGTCGAGGCCCTCACCGTGCGGCGCGAAGAGCTGCGGGCCTAGACCGAAGGGCCTGGACCGGGAACCCGCGGCGGCCGTGCCCTATCGACTCCTCGCCGGCGCGGTCGTCGTGCTGCACCTCGGCTTCGTGCTCTTCGTGGCCGCCGGCGGCCTGCTGGTCTGGCGCTGGCGGCGGCTGGCCTGGGCGCACCTGCCGGCGCTCGCGTGGGGGGTGTGGATCGAGCTCTCGGGCGGCATCTGCCCGCTGACGCCGCTCGAGAACGACCTGCGGCAGCTGGGAGGCGAGGCCGCCTACAGCGGCGATTTCGTGGGTCACTACCTGCTGCCGGTGCTCTACCCCGAGGGCCTCGACCGGTGCATCCAGGCCGCCCTTGCGGCGGGCGTCCTGGCGCTCAATGCTGCGGTCTACTGGCGCGTCCTGCGGCGGCCGCGGCGCCCGCCGCCGACGCCTCCCGCATCAGCTTGCCGCTGAAGTCGACCGCCCTTCCCGGCTTGCGGCTGCTGGGCGTCTGCTCACGGTGAATCGGCGCTGGAAACGGTTGACTCGCCCGGGCCCAAGCGCGTATGCTCCTCGGCGTAAATGAGGCGTAAGTCGGCTAGCAGAGAGACCTCTCGGAACCCCCGCCGGCCGGCCTTCGCCGCAGTCACCCGCGCTGAGCCACAGCGCCGCAGCACCGCAGCGAAGGCGTGCGCCGCCGTCCCGCCGAGGCAAGCCGCCACGCCGCCCACCTTCGCCGGCGCCTGCGAGCATCGCCCGCGGGAGGGGAGGAAGCACGCAATGTCAAGCGAGAGCGATCGCCGCCAGGGGAATGCCTTCACCGTCGATTTCCTGAAGCGCCTGGACGAGATCGGAGAGCCGGACGGCGCGCACGAGGCGGACGTCGCCGGACCGTGGGCCGTCAGACCGGTTCTCTACCGTGGGGGCACTGGCTTCGCCGTGCTGCGCGAGTGGGAGAGCACGGAGGTCGAGACCGACAGCGCCGGCGGCGCCGGCCGCGCCGGGGACATCCCTTACGCGGTCTTCCGCCGGCGCGAGGTGGCCCTGCTCGCGGCGGCCGTTCTGCCGGCCACCGGCCGCGAGCTGCTCTTCCGGCTCGACACCGAACCGGATGCCGATGGGTTCCCGGTGATCGCCTCCGTCACGGTGTCCCCGAGGCGGGCGGAGCCGGCCGCGCGAAGCGCCGAGACTCTTGCCAAGACGAGCCCGGCGGCGGCGACCCCGGCGATGGCCAGGGCCGGGGCGGGATCGACTCCGGCCGCTGCCGGGCACCTGCGCGACTTCGACGAGGGCCTCGCCTTCGCGCTGCACCTCGCGGCGGCCCTGGTGCGTTCGCCGGTCGCCTTGGCGTGGTTGCTCGAGGCTGCCGGCCATGTCGCCCTCGAGCAGGCGGGAAGGATCCTCGACCGGCGCATACGTTGAGCGTATGGCCCCCGGCCCGGCATCCTGGGCATCCCCGGCCCCACTGGGGACCCCGAACTGGCCTTCGCATCGCTTGCCGAGCCGGCCTTCTCCGGCATCGGTGCTAGCATATGCCTTGGCATAGGCCGGCCAGCCCTGGCGGCAGGTCCGGCGGCAGGGAGGTTCCCGTGCAGACTGAACGCAAGGTCCGCTTGTTCCGTAACGGGCGCAACCAGGCGGTGCGCATCCCGCGAGACCTCGAGCTTCCCGGCAGCGAGGCGCTGCTGCGGAAGGAAGGGGAGCGGCTGATCGTCGAGCCGATGCCCCGACGGTCCCTCCTGGAGCTCCTGTCCACCTGGGATCCTCTGGACGAGGAGCTCCCGGAGATCGACGACCTCGAGCCGATCGAGGAGGTGCATCTCTGAGATGTTCCGCTATCTCCTCGACACCAACGTTCTCTCGGATCTCGTGCGCAGCCCCAGCGGCCGAGCGGCGCAGAGGATCGCGGTCGTGGGCGAGGCGACGGTGTGCACCAGCATCGTCGTCGCCTGCGAGCTGCGCTATGGCGCCGCCAGGAGCGGCTCTCCAAGGCTCTCGGCGCGCGTTGCGGGTCTCCTTCAGAGCCTCGAGGTCCTGCCTCTCGACCAGGAGGCCGATCGCCACTGTGCCGACATTCGAATGCATCTCGAGCGGATCGGGCAGCCCAGCGGGCCCAACGATCTCCTGATCGCGGCGCACGCCTTGGCGCTCGATCTGATCCTGGTCACGCACAACGTCGACGAGTTCGCCCGCGTGCCACGCCTCGCGCTTGAGAACTGGCTCGCCTCCTGAAAGCGCCCTGCCGCGATCAGGCGCCGGTCTCCAGCAGCCGCTTGCCGCGCAGGAACTCGAGCATCAGCTCCCAGAGGCGGTCCTTGCGGTCGGTGAGCCGGTGGTCGCCGTCGGCGAAGAGGTGCAGCTCGATGCCGCGGTAAGGGCAGCGGGTGGTGAAGTCGACGACGGCCCGCCAGGGCACCGAGGTGTCGAAGCGGCCCTGCAGCAGCAGCGCGGGCGTGCGATACAGGGGCAGCAGCCGCTCGGCGGAGTGGGCGCGCAGGTCCTCGATCAGCTCCCATCCCAGCTCGCAGGAGACGAGGTCGTTCTCGAAGTGGATGGTTCCCGATTCCTGCCAGCCGCGCGTCCGCTCGGGGCCGGCCCAGGCCAGCAGCGAGCCCTCGAGGTCGAGCGCCGGCGCGATGTGCAGGCCGGCCGTCACGCGCTCGGGGTGCCGGGCGGAGAACCACATGCCGGTGCCGCCGCCCATCGAGGAACCGACGAGGCAGACCCGCGGGTGCCCTCGCGCCTCCAGCCAGGAGGCGACGGCCGCGACGTTCTCGAGGTTGCGCGAGAGGGTCAGCCCCCGCATGTCGCCGCCCGACTGGCCGTGGCCCTCGAAGTCGAACGAGCAGAAGGCGAAGCCGGAGGCGAGCGCCCGGCCGCGGAAGAACTCGGCCTTCTCGCCGCTCTGCTCCGAGCCGAAGCCGTGGAGGTAGAGCAAGCAGGGACCGGCGGTGTCCGCGGCCGCCGCCGCCCCGCGCAGCGGCTCGGCGGCGGAGTAGAGCACGGCGAGGTGGGACGGCGCGCGCCCCGGCCGCACGATGGGGATGGTGTCCATTGCGCTGTCCGCCCGGTCTGGAGCGGCTATCCTATCCGAGCGGAGAGCGCCGGCGCGTTGTCGCGCTTACCTACTGAAAGCGTCAATACGGTTGGGATGCGGCCCCGACTTTATTCTCTGGTAGCATAGAGACCGATGCTTGGAATCCGGGCGACCACGCCCTTCGAAAAGCGGCTCGGCCATCGCTTCCGTCATCACGGCCTGCTCGAGCTGGCGCTCACCCATCGCTCGCACGCCAACGAGCGCGGGCGCGACGAGCACTACGAACGGCTCGAGTACCTCGGCGATGCCGTGCTCGGGCTGGTGACCGCGGACTGGCTGTACCGCAAGCACCCGGAGCTGCCGGAAGGGGAGCTGTCGCGGCTCAAGGCCCAGCTGGTCAGCCGCGGCGCCCTGGCCCGGCACGCCGCCGCGCTCGCGCTGGGCGAGGTGCTGCGCCTGGGGGTGGGCGAGGAGCGCTCCGGCGGCCGCGGCAAGCCGTCGCTGCTCGCCGACTCCCTCGAAGCGGTCTTCGGCGCCGTCTTCCTCGACGCCGGCCTGCCGGCGGCGGCGAAGGTCATCCACCTCATGCTCGAGCCCATGCTCGAGGTCGGCGAGGGGCGCGCCCAGCTCCTCGAGGCCGACGCCAAGACCCGCCTCCAGGAGATCGCCCAGGCCCGCGGCGGCACCCTCCCCGAATACCGCCACACCGGCGCCACCGGCCCCGACCACAGCCGCCTCTACCGCGTCGAGTGCTGGCTCGAAGGCCAGCTCGTGAGCGAAGGCGAAGGCCCCAGCAAGAAGCAAGCCGAGCAGCGAGCCGCCGCCGGAGCGCTGGCCCATCTGCAGGAGACCCTGAAGAGCTAGGGCGGGTCCGCGCTAGAATCGCGGCCCTATGAGCGAGTCCATCGAGAGCACCGAGACCCGTGCCGGCGAGGTCGGGGAGCCCATCCCGGTCGACTCCATCCGCGCCCTGTCCCGCCACGTCGGCCGCGAGGTCGAGCTGCCGGGGTGGGTCGACCACAAGCGTTCGAGCGGCAAGATCGCCTTCCTGCAGATCCGCGCCGCCGGCGGCGTCGTGCAGGCCGTGGCCAGCCGGGCCGACCTGCCGGCCGAGGACTGGGAGCAGATCGAGCGCGCCACCCAGGAGTCCACCGTCCGCGTACGCGGCAAGGTCAAGGAGGACCGCCGGGCGCCGAGCGGCGTCGAGATCCAGCTGCAGGGCTTCACCCTGCTCTACCTCACCCAGGACTTCCCGATCACCCCGAAGGAGCACGGCACCGCCTTCCTCATGGAGCATCGCCATCTCTGGCTGCGCTCCACCCGCCAGCGCTCCGCCCTGCGGGTCCGCAGCGAGGTCGAGCAGGGCATCCGCGACTTCTTCTACGAGCGCGAGTTCACCCTGATCGATTCGCCGATCCTGACCCCGGCGGCGTGCGAAGGCACCTCGACCCTGTTCGAGACCGACTACTTCGGCGACAAGGCCTTCCTGTCCCAGTCCGGCCAGCTCTACCTCGAGCCGGCGGCCGCGGCGCTTGGCAAGGTCTACTGCTTCGGCCCCACCTTCCGCGCCGAGAAGTCGAAGACCCGCCGCCACCTGATGGAGTTCTGGATGGTCGAGCCGGAGGTCGCCTTCCTCGAGTTCGACGGGCTCTGCCGCCTGGCGGAGGAGTTCGTCTGCTATCTGACGGCGCGGGTGCTCGACCGCTGCCGCGAGGAGCTCAAGGCCCTCGAGCGCGACACCGCCAAGCTCGAGCAGGTGGCCGGGCCATTCCCGCGCGTCACCTACACCGCGGCGATCGACCTGCTGCGCCAGGCGGGCGCCGGCATCCAGTGGGGCGAGGACTTCGGCGGCGACGAGGAGACGCTGCTCGCCAGCCGCTTCGAGAAGCCGCTGCTGGTCACCCACTTCCCGGCCTCCTTCAAGGCCTTCTACATGCAGCCGGCGCCGGACGATCCCGAGCTGGTGCTCGGCCTCGACCTGCTGGCGCCCGAGGGCTACGGCGAGATCATCGGCGGCAGCCAGCGCATCCATGACCACGACCTGCTGCTGGCCCGCATCGAGCAGCACCGCCTGCCGGTCGCGGCGTTCCAGTGGTATCTCGACGTCCGCAAGTACGGCGCGTACCCGCACAGCGGCTTCGGCATGGGGATCGAGCGCTTCGTCGCCTGGATGTGCGGCTTGAGCCACTTGCGCGAGACCATCCCGTACCCGCGCATGCTGTACAAGATCTACCCCTGATGTGACCGGCGCCGCGGAGCCGCGGGCGGCCCGGCGCGGCCGCCTCGTCAACTACGCCACGCTCGGCCTGTTGACGCTCATCTGGGGAACCACCTGGGCGGCGATCCGCCTCGGGCTGCGCGGCATCCCCCCGTTCACCGGCGTGGCGCTGCGCTTCGCGATCGGCGCCGCGGCCCTGCTCGCGGCGGCGCGCGCGCTCGGAGTGCGGCTGCGCGGCACCGCGGCGCCCGCGCCCCTCGCATCGGCCGTGCCTCCAGAGCCAGGCACTGCGGTCGTGTCCGCCCCACCCGCCGCGGCCGCGCCGCCGCGGTCCTCGCCCTGGCGGGTGTGGCTGGTCAACGGGCTGATGACGTTCTTCATCCCGTACGGGCTGGTGTACTGGGCGGAGCAATGGGTGCCGTCCGGCCTGACGGCGGTGCTGTTCGCGACCTCGCCGCTGTGGGTGGCGCTGGCAGCCCACGTCGCGCTCCCCGCCGAGCGCCTGCGCGCCGCCACCGCCGCCGGGGTCCTCGTCGGCTTCGCCGGCGTCGCGGTGATCTTCTCGGAGGACCTGCGCGCGCTCGGCGGCCCGCGGGTGGCGGGCGCCGCGGCGCTCTTGCTCCTGGCGCCGCTGACCGCCTCCATCGGCGTCGTCGCCATGAAACGCTGGGCCGCCGGCATGCACCCCCTGGCCATCGTGGCGATGCCGATGGCGCTGACCGCCGCCGCCATGGGGTGCGTCGCCCTGGCCACCGAGGCCGGCCAACCGGTCCGCCTCGCCGGCCTGCCGCTGGCCACGCTCCTCTACCTGGCCCTCTGCGGCTCCGCCCTCAGCTTCACCCTCTACTTCTGGCTCCTCGGCCGCCTCCCCGCGACGACCCTCTCGCTGATCAACTACCTCACCCCGATCGTCGCCCTCCTCATCGGCGGCGCCGCCCTCGGCGAGCCCTTCACCCCCCGCACGCTCGCCGGCTCCGCCCTGGTCGTCGGCGGCGTCGCGGTGGCGATGCGGGTGCGCGGTGGGGAAGTGTCACGAGATCGCAGGCGCGCCGGCATTCCAGAGTGATCTGGCGCCGGCAGCGCGTCTTGAGCATCGACCTGGCGAAACGTCTGACGGACCTTGACGTACTGTGAGGTAAGACTCTCCATCATGGAGGACTCATGACCTCGCTCAGCAGGGACGCCAGAGTCGCAGGACTCCTGTACATCGTGGCCTCAGTGGTTGGCGTCGTGCGCCTCATCTACATTCCCAGCGCCTTGATCGTGCATGGGAACGCGGCAGCGACGGTCAACAACGTCGCCGCGCACGAGATGCTCTTTCGCTTCGGCATCGTCACCTACCTGCTCTCCAGTGTCCTGTTCATCTTCGTCATCTTGGCTCTCTACCGACTCCTCAAGGTGGTCGACCAGGCGCTCGCCGTGGTGATGGTGATCCTGGGCGGCCTGATGCCGGTGCCCATCTTCTTCGTCAACATGGCGACCGACGCAGCTGCCCTGCTCTTCGCTCGCGGCGCCGACTTCCTATCCGTCATCGACAAGCCGCAGCGCGAGGCCTTCGCCATGCTGTCCCTCAACCTGCATCACCAGCTCGACCTGGCCAACGCGATCTTCTGGGGCCTGTGGCTCTTTCCATTCGGCCTGCTGGTGTACCGATCGCGCTTCCTGCCCCGCTTCCTCGGCGTCTGGCTGATGATGGCGTGCTGCGGCTGGTTGGCGTTCAGCGCTGCCGGCTTACTGCTCCCAACCTACGAGGGCAAGGTCTTTACCATTGGCCAAGCTTTCACGTTGGGAGAGCTGGTGACCATGCTGTGGCTCGTGATCATGGGCGCCAAAGAGCCGCGCTTGACGGCGGCAACGCCCTGAAGCCTCGACCTCTCATCCTCACCGGCCGCAGCGAATCGCGGTAGCGGTAGAGGACAGCGTCGGATGCCGCAGTGCGGCGTCGATGCAGCCCTTGCCCCGCCAGCTCCGCCTGGCTCCCGGCCCTCGGCGGCAGAGCGCCGCTTGCAGGGGGGCTTCCCTCGCGCCGCGGTTGTGCTACACTCATGTCGCACTGCGGCATAAACCGGCGGGCGGGGGCTCGCGGGGGCCGCGCCAGGAGAGAACCGACGATGGCGACCAAGGAAGTGCAGGTCAGCGAGCGGGAGTCGAGGAAGGTGGCCGAGGCTTCCCGCGAGACGGAGTGGAAGCAGCCCAGCTTCATGCGCGAGATGTTCCTCGGCAACTTCCGGCTCGACCTCATCGATCCGTACCCGTTGCCGGAGCCCGAGCGGCCCGAGTTCGCGGCCTTCTTCAGCGCCCTCAAGGAGTTCGTCCACAACGAGGTCGACTCGGTCGAGATCGACGCCACCGGCGAGTACCCGGAGCAGGTGCTCGACGGGTTCCGCAAGCTCGGCGCCTTCGGTATGAAGATCCCCAAGCAGTACGGCGGGCTGGGGTTCACCAACGTCGAGTACCAGAAGGTGATGCAGCTGTTCGGCGGCCTGGACGGCAACATCTCGGCGCTGCTCTCCGCCCACCAGTCGATCGGCGTGCCGCAGCCGCTCAAGCTGTTCGGCAGCGAGGAGCTGAAGCAGAAGTACCTGCCGCGCTGCGCGCGCGGCGAGATCTCGGCCTTCGCGCTGACCGAGCCGGAGGTGGGCTCCGACCCGGCCCGCCTGATGACCTCCGCCGAGAAGACCCCCGAGGGCGACGCCTACATCCTCAACGGCCACAAGCTCTGGTGCACGAACGGCACGATCGCGAAGCTCCTGGTGGTGATGGCGCGCGACCCCAAGACCAAGCAGATCAGCGCTTTCGTCGTCGAGACCAGCTGGCCGGGCGTCAAGGTCGAGCATCGCTGCCACTTCATGGGGCTGCGCGCGCTGGCGAACGCGGTGATCAGCTTCACCGACGTGCGGGTGCCCGCCGGGAACCTGATCGGCAAGGAAGGGCGGGGCCTCAAGATCGCCCTGACCACTCTCAATGACGGCCGGCTGTCGATCCCGAACGGCTCGGTCGGCACCGTCAAGCTATGTCTCGAGATCTGCCGCAAGTGGGCCAACGAGCGCGTGCAGTGGGGCCGCCCGATCGGCAAGCACGAGGCGGTGTCGCACAAGATCGCCGACATGGCAGCGATCGGCTTCGCCATGGAGTCGATGGCCCGTCTGGTCACCGTGATGGCCGACCGCGGCAACTACGACATCCGTCTCGAGGCCGCGGCCTGCAAGGAATGGAACACCGACCGCACCTGGGAGATCGTCGACGACACGATGCAGATCCGCGGCGGCCGCGGCTACGAGACCGAGCGCTCGCTGGCGGCGCGCGGCGAGCAGCCGATCGGCGTCGAGCGGCTGATGCGCGACTACCGCATCAACAAGATCTTCGAGGGCTCGAGCGAGATCATGCACCTGTTCATGGCGCGCGAGGCGGTGGACAAGCACCTCGAGGTCGCCGGCAACCTGATCGATCCGGAGAAGGAGCTGGCCGAGAAGCTCGCCGCGCTGCCGAAGATCGCCGCCTTCTACGGCGCCTGGTACCCGTCGCGCTGGCTGGGCTGGGGCCAGTGGCCGCGCTACTCCGAGTACGGTCCGATGGCCACCCACCTGCGTTTCGTCGAGCGCAACACCCGGCGCCTGTCGCGCCAAGTGTTCCACGGCATGATCGTCTACCAGGGCGCACTGCAGAACAAGCAGGCTTTCCTGTTCCGGATCGTCGACATCGCCAACGAGATGTTCGCGATGGCGTCCTCGGCGGCGCGCGTGCACGCGATGACCGAGGCCGGCGAGCCGCACGCCGAGGAGGCGCTCGAGCTCGCCGACCTCTTCTGCCGCGGCGCCCGCCGCAAGGTGATGCGCCTGCTGCGCGAGCTGTGGGCCAACGACGACGCCCGCAAGTACCGGGTCGCGCTGCGCATCCTCGAAGGCCGCCACGCCTGGATGGAGGCGGGGATGATCCGGCCGGCCACGGTGGCAGAGCCGGAGGAGCAGGAGCGGCCGGCGGCCGCGAGGGTGGCAGCAGCGCCAGCGCTCCCGGGCGTGGAGCCTGAGCCCGAGCCAGCGCCCAGCTTGCGGCCGGTGCCGCGTGCACGTCCGGCTGCCGCGCACTGATGCACTGAGCGCGAAGGATCACCGCCTCGAGCTGCCAACGGCGCCTTCGCGCACGAAGCGCACCCCCTCCTCGAGCACCACGTCCTCGCCGCGGCCGCACCAGCGTTCGACGACCGCCGCGGTGAGCGGCACGCGCAGGTCGGGCTCGACGCCGCCGCGGCTGCGGGCGTCGCCGTCCACCTCGACCGCGCCCTCGGCGTCGAGCGACTGGGCGTGCGGGAAGATCACCTCCAGGCCGCCGGGCATCCGCACCGACTTCAGCCCGATGCCGAACGACCCATGGGTGGCGTGCATGCCGATGACGGCGACGCCGGGCAGTCCCTCGAGCAGCAGCGGCACCGCTTCGCCGGCGCTCACGGTGTCGCCGTCGATCAGCACCGCGATCCGGCCGCGGTACAGCGGCGGCCGCGGCAGGACGGTGACGGCCTGGCGCGGGTCGGGCACGAGCTCGCGGCCCTGCCGCCGATAGATCCCGGGCATCTCGTAGAACATGGCCTGGCGCAGCAGCGGGGCCACCAGGGGCGGCACCATCGCGTCCAGGCCGCCGCAGTTGCCGCGCACGTCGACGATCACCCCCGGCAGGCGGTCGGCGGCGAAGCGGGCGAGGGCGCGCCGCAGCGTGTGCCCCGGCAGCGGCGTGCGCAGGGTCGGCAGCTCGAAGTGGATGCGGACGTAGCCGACGGCCGCGGCTCCCCCGACTCCCGCGGCTGCCACAGCACCAGGAGGCAGGGTCCGGGTCTCGAGAGTGCGCCCGAGCAGCAGGTCGGCGGCGCGCAGGCAGGGCGGCCGGTCGCGCGGCGCGGCGGCGGCCACCAGCTCGCGGGTCTCGACGGCGGCGTCACCGGTGTCGCTGCCCGCCGCGGCCGCGCCACCGCCGGCGGCCGCCGTCTCCGCGCTCCCACCGCCGGCGGCCACGGGCGGGTCGCGGAAGGAGATCGCGGTCATGGTCCCGACCGGCGCCCGGCCGAGGAGGCGGGCCTGATCCAGGCGAGCGCCTTCGCGCGTGGCCGGCGGGCGCTCGCTCCACAGGACCGGCACGGCGGCCAGCGCGCGGGAGGCGCCCATCCCGTTCCACCGCACGATCTCGGCGCCGCAGCGCAGGCCGGCGCGCGCGGCGGGGCCGCCGGGGGCGATCCGGCCGGCCAGCACCCGCCCGTCGTCGAGCTCGACGGCCTCGAAGCCGAAGGAGCCGCCCACCTCGGCGCGCTCGAGGCCGCCGTCGTCGCCGAGCAGGTGCGCGTGGCCGTCGCGCAGGCTCCAGACGAGCTCGCGCAGCGCCCGGTACCAGGCGCGCCGGTCGTGCCGCGCCTCCGCCTCCGCCACGCGCGGCCCCAGCTCGCGCTCCATCGCCGCCCAGTCGATCCCCTTCCAGGCGCCGAAGGGGTACTCGTGCGCCAGCAGGCCGCAGAGGCGCGAGAACGCCGCGCTCCAGCCGAGGCCGCCGAGATCGGTGTGCCGCGGGCGGTCGAGCGAGAAGCCGGCGCCGAGCAGGGCGCAGAGCAGCAGGCTGAAACCCAACGCCGGCCGGCGTCGATTCGTCACGCGACCGCTCCGCCCGCGTGCTTCACGGCGCCGTGGACCCGTGGTAGGGTGAGCGCTCGATGCATCATTTCGGCATGTCCGCGCGGGCATGAAAGCCGTCCTCCCGGCCGACCCCGCCCACGCCGCCGCCGGCTCTCGGCCGGTGCCCCGGGTTGGCGAGCTGCCGGACCCGGTGGCCCGGGCCGGCGAGGTGGTGGTGACGGTCCAGGCGGCCGGCCTCAATCGCGCCGACCTGATGCAGCTGGCGGGCCATTATCCGCCGCCGCCCGGCGAGAGCGAGGTGCCGGGGCTCGAGTGCGCCGGCCAGATCGCCGTCGTCGGCGAGGGCGTGGACCGCTGGCAGGTGGGAGCGCGCGTGATGGCGCTGCTGGCCGGCGGCGGCCAGGCGACGCGCGTGGCCGTGCCCGCCGGCCAGCTGCTGCCGCTGCCCGAGAACCTCTCCTTCGTCGAGGGTGGAGCGCTCCCCGAGGCCGGTCTCACCGCGTGGACGAACCTGGTCGCCGAGGGCGGCCTGGTGACCGGCGAGGTGGTGCTGATCACCGGCGCCTCCGGCGGCGTCGGCACCTTCGCGTCGCAGCTGGCGCAGGAGCTCGGAGCGCGGGTCATCGCGGCGGCCCGCGACGCCGGCCGGCTGGAGCTGCTGCGCTCCGTCGGCATCACGGAGCTGGTCACGGACGACGAGGAGCTGCCGGCGCGGGTGCGCGAGGCGACCGGCGGACGAGGCGTCGACCTGGTCTTCGACCTGGTGGGCGGCAGCCGCCTGCCCGCGCACCTCGCGGCCCTGAAGAAGGGCGGCCGCCTGGTCCTCATGGGGATGCTCGCCGGCAGCACCGCCGAGCTGGACCTCGAGTCCCTGCTGCGCCGCCGCCTGCGGATCATCGGCTCGGTCCTGCGCTCGCGCTCACGCGACGAGAAGGCCCGCCTGGTCGCCGGGTTCGGAGCCTTCGCGGTGCCGCGCCTGCGGGCCGGCCGGCTGCGGCCGATCGTCGACCGCATGCTGCCGCTGGAGGATGCGGCGCTGGCGTACGCGACGCTGGCGAACGGCGGCGGCTTCGGCAAGATCGTTCTGACGATGAGCTGAGCCTCTACCCGGCGGCGCGCGGCCTTGCAAGATTTACAGGCTTGCCGACCCCTCCGCGGAGCTGCTGCCAACCGCGAGATGGCATGCGCGTTGCTCTTCCTCCCGGTGTCGTAGCCAGGATACGCAATCGCCCTACGACAACTCAAGGAGGTAGGTCCATGAACTTGATCATCTGGCTCATCGTCGGCGGCTTGATCGGCTGGATCGCCAGCATCGTCATGCGGCATCCGGAGGGCGTGCTGATGGATGTGGTGGTCGGGATCGTCGGCGCCGTGCTGGCCGGCTTCCTGCTCTCGCCGGTGTTCGGCGTCGGCACGATCAACCAGGCCAACTTCAGCGCTGCCAGCCTGCTGGTCTCCTTGCTCGGCGCGATCATCCTCCTGGCCATCGTCAATCTCTTCCGCCGCGGCGCCGTAAGATAGCTGGCCGCGGCCCGCGCGGCCGTCGCCAGCCCCCCGGCCGCGGCGAGAGGCCAGCTCGCCGCGGCTCCCTACCGTCCATCCGCCATCCGCCACCCGCCCCCCCGCCCCTCGCGCCGCAACAAAGCGCTCACCTGCTCGTATGGAGATCGGCCCCGGAGATCGGCCCGCCCCGACGAGGAGACCCCCGCGATGCGCAGTCACGGAATGATCGTTCTATCGGCCAGCACCTTGCTTCTCGCCGCGGCCGCCGGGGTCGCCGCGGTCGCCGGCACCGCCCGTGCCGCGGCGCCGGCTGCCGGCCTCGAGTCACGGCGGGCGGCCCTTAGAGCGCTGCTCGACGAGCAGTGGCAGTACCACCTGAAGGTCAGCCCCGAGTTCGCCTCCTACATCGGCGACAAGCGCTACGACGATCAGCTGAGCGATCTCTCCCAGGCGGAGATCGACCGCGAGCTCGCCAAGGCGCGCGACTTCCTGGCCCGCTTCGAGGCCGTCGACACCGCCGGTTTTCCCGAGCAGGAGGCGCTCGACAAGACGCTCATGGTGCGCAACCTGCGCGAGCTCCTCGACGAGGCGCGGTTCAAGCCGTGGGAGATGCCGGTCAACCAGCTGAGCGGCATCCACATCGAGGCGCCGACGCTGGTCGCGGTGCTCACCTTCGCCGGCGCCAAGGACTACGACGACCTCGTCGCCCGCTACCGCAAGCTGCCGGTCGCCTTCGACCAGACCGTCGAGCAGATGCGCAAGGGTCTCGCCGACGGCCTGATGCCGCCGAAGTTCCTGCTCGAGAAGGTCGCCGTCCAGGCGGCGGCCATCGCCGCCCAGAAGCCCGAGGACACGGCTTTCGCCGAGCCGCTCGCCAAGTTCCCGGCATCGGTCCCCGCCGCCGAGCAGGCGCGCATCCGCCAGGCGATGCTCGCCGCCATCCGCGACGACGTGCTGCCCGCCTACCGGCGGTTCGCCGGCTTCGTCAAGAACGAGTACGCCCCCAGGGGACGCGCCGAGGCCGGGATGTGGTCGCTGCCCGACGGCGCGGCGCGCTATGCCTTCCAGGTCAAGGCCAACACCACCACCGACCTGACGCCGGAGCAGATCCACCAGATCGGCCTGCGGCAGGTGGCCGAGATCGAGCGGCAGATGACGGCGATCGCAGCGCGCCTCGGCGCCGCCGACCTCGTGAGCTTCAACGCCAAGGTGCAGGGCGATCCCGCCCTCAGGGCCAGGTCGCGCGAGCAGATCCTCGATCTCTACCGCGGCTACATCGACGGCATGTACGCCAAGCTGCCCGAGCTCTTCGGGCGCCTCCCCAAGGCCAAGGTGGCGGTGGTCCCGGTCGAGGCCTTCCGCGAGAAGGAGGCGCCCGGGGCCAACTACCAGCCCGGCAACGACGACGGCTCCCGTCCCGGCCGCGTCCAGGTCGACACCTACGATCCGACGGCGCGCAAGACGATCTCGATGGAATCCACCGCCTACCACGAGGGCGTGCCCGGGCACCACCTGCAGATCTCGATCGCGCAGGAGCTGCCGACCCTGCCGCCGTTCCGGCAGCACGGCGTCTACACGGCTTTCGTCGAGGGCTGGGCGCTCTACTCCGAGCGGCTGGGCAAGGACGTCGGGTTCTACACCAACCCCTACAACGACTACGGCCGGTTGCAGGACGAGATGCTGCGCGCCATCCGGCTGGTGGTTGACACCGGGTTTCATTACAAGCGCTGGACCCGCGAGCAGGTCGTCCAGTTCTTCCACGATCATTCGGCCCTCGACGAGGTCGAGGTGCAGAACGAGACCGACCGCTACATCGTCTGGCCCGGGCAGGCGCTCGCCTACATGGTCGGCCAGCTGAAGATCCTCGAGCTGCGCGATCGCGCCCGCCGCGAGCTCGGCGCGCGGTTCGACGTCCGCGCCTTCCACGACGAGGTGCTGGGCGCCGGCGCCCTGCCGCTCGACGTGCTCGAGGCGCGCATCGACCGGTGGATCGCGGCAGGCAAGGGCGCCGCGCCCCAGGGCTCGAGCTCGAAGTAGTCCCTACGACTCGTCGAGCAGGGTCTGGCGGGCGGCGGCGAGGACGTCCTCCCAGCCGCCGCGGTCGTTCGCCTCGACCAGGGCTTCGAGGTGCGCCAGCGCTTCGCGGGTCGCGCGGTAGACGTCGGTCCGGTAGGGGTTCAGCCGCTGGATGTCGAGGTAGAGGTCGGCATCCTCGCCGAGCACTGAGCGGGCGGTGGCCGCCTGGCGCAGGAAGGTGGTCGAGGCGCAGGCGTGGAGCTCCGCGGGCGCGATGCCGCTGCGGCAGAGCGCGGCGCCGAAGAGCAGGTTGGCGAGGTGGGCGAGGCCGAGCAGCCACCCCATCAGCCGGTCGTGATGCGGGAAGGACACCTCCACCAGCCTGGTGTAGGGGTGCGACAGGAACGGCTCGACGGCCTGGCGCTCGCCGCCCGGCTCACGTTGCTGATCTTGGGCCGCCAGCACGAAGGTCAACGGCTCGTAGAGCGACTTGCCGGGCCCGAACATCGGGTGCAGGGCGACGACCCGCACGCCGTCGCGGCGGGCCTGCTCCAGGGCCGGCGCCAGCGGCGTCTTGATGGAAGAGATCTCGAGGATCAGCGGCCGGCGCCCGCCCGGCAGGGCCGCCGCCGCCGCCGCCACCTCGGCGACCACCGCCACGGTGCGTGCCAGCGGCACGGCGACGAGCACCGCCGCGTAGGCGTCCAGCTCCGGCACCTCGGCGAGGCCGGCGTAGCGGCCCGGCTGCGCCGCCAGGCCGGCGAAGGCCGGATCCAGCAGGTCGCAGCGGTGCCCGGCGAGGTCGAGGAAGGCGCGGAACCAGCCGCCCATGCCGCCGGCGCCGCCGGCGATCAGCACGCGTTCCCCGCGCCGGGCGCGCAGCTCGACGCCGACCCGGTGCTGGCGCTCGACGGACCCGCGGATGATGGCGCGGAACATCGCCTCGAGCACCTCCTCGGACACGCCGCAGCTCTCGGCCTGCTGGCGCGCGCGGTGCAGGACCTGGTCCTCGACGTCGCGCACCACGATGGGCGCGCCGCGCTCGGCCTTGATGCGGCCGACCTCGCCGGCGATCTCCATCCGCCGCCGCAGCAGCTCGAGAAGGGCGCGGTCGAGGTCGGCGATGGCGTCGCGCAGCGGCGGCAACGGGTCGGGCGAGGTCATGGGCGTGTCTCCCTGGGCGAACGGCCGCCGCATTCTACCGCCCGCCCCCTGCTCGGCGGGGTAGTGGTCAGTTTCCCCTGCGCCCCTTTGGGCGAGGCGCCATAGGGATTGGCGAGCAGGGCTTTAGCGCCTCGCCCAAAGGGGCGCAGGGGAAACGGACCCACTACCCTCGGCGGGCCGGCGGGCGGCGGTGGCGGCCCGGCATGGTAAGCTCCCGCCGCCATGAGCACAGCCGCCCCGAGCGCCGGCGCCGCCGCCTCTCCAGGCGCCGCCGCGGTGCCCTACCCGACGGCGTTCTTCGGCCACCCGCGCGGCCTGGCGACGCTCTTCTTCACCGAGTTCTGGGAGCGCTTCAGCTACTACGGCATCCAGGCGCTGCTCGTCCTGTTCGCTACCGCCAGCACGGCCCAGGGCGGGCTCGGCCTCAGCGTCGCCCAGGGGACGGCCATCTACGGTCTCTACAGCGGATCGCTCTGGCTGCTCTCGCTTCCCGGCGGCTGGATCGCCGATCGCTTGCTGGGCTCTCGCCGCGCCGTGCTGCTGGGCGGTTGCCTGATCTCCGCCGGCAACCTCTCGCTGGCCATCACCGGCTGGCCGCCCTTCTGCCTGGGGCTGACGCTGACCGCGCTCGGCACCGGGTTGCTCAAGCCCAACATCAGCTCGATGGTCGGGGAGCTCTACCCGTCCGACTACGCCCGGCGCGACGCCGGCTTTTCGATCTTCTACATGGGCATCAACCTCGGCGCTCTCCTCTCGCCGGTGATCTGCGGTCAGCTGGGCGAGCGTGTCGACTGGCATCTGGGCTTCGCGGCGGCCGGTGTCGGCATGGCGGTGGGAGTGGTGCAGTATTCTCTGGGCGGCAGGTACCTGGGAGGCGCCGGCTTGCGGCCCAATGCCGAGCTCGACGCGGGCGCGCGCGCCCGGTCGTGGAGGCTCCTGGCCGGCGGTGGCGCCCTGGTGGCGCTGCTGGCGGTGCTGGTGGCCGGCGGCTGGGTGCCGATCACCCTCGGACAGGCGGCCAAGATCGCCACCGCGATGATCGCCGGGCTGGCGCTGGCGTACTTCGCCTACCAGCTCGCCGCCGGCGGTCTCGACCGCGGCGAGAAGCGGCGCATGCTGGCCATCCTCGTCCTCTTCCTGTTCTCGGTCCTGTTCTGGTCCGGCTACTTCCAGGCAGCCTCGTCGCTGAACCTGTTCGCCGAGCGCCTGACCAACCGCAACGTCCTCGGCTGGAACATGCCGGCGAGCTGGCTGCAGTCGGTCAATCCGATGTTCGTCTTCGCGCTGGCGCCGGTCTTCGCCTGGCTCTGGGTGCGCCTCGGCCGCCGCAACCCTTCCAGTCCGGCGAAGTTCGCGCTGGGCCTGCTGTTCTTGGGGCTCGGGTTCGTCACGATGGTCGAGGCGTCGCTCGCCAGCGTCGGCCGGGCGGTGGTGGGGGGCGCGCTGGTGCCGCGCCTGGTGAGCCCCTGGTGGCTGGTGATGACCTACCTGTTCCATAGCTGCGGCGAGCTCTGCCTTTCCCCGGTCGGCCTCTCCACGGTCACCAAGCTCGCACCCCGTCGCAAGGTCAGCCAGATGCTGGGGATCTGGTTCATGTCGCTGTCGCTCGGCAACATCCTTGCCGGCCAGATCGCCGGCCGCTTCGAGGCGGTCCCCCTCTTCCAGATCTTCGGGACGGTGGCGGCGACGGTCGGCGCGGCGGGCCTGATCCTGTTCCTGCTGGTGCGGCCGATACGCGGCCTGATCGGCGGCGCCGAGTAACTCGCGGGCCGTGGCCGGCGCGCCCCCGATCTCGCCCTCGAGCGCCGGCGCCACGGCAGCCGGCACGGCCGCCACCTCGGGCGACGGCAGCGCCGCCGCCGAACCGGCAACCAGTACGGCTGCCTCGGGATCCCGGCCGCGGCTCGATGCGCTGGTCGTCGCGCTGGCCCGGCTGGTGGCGCGCATCTTCTTCCGCGAGATCGAGGTGGTCGGCGCCGCGCGCCTGCCGCCGTCCGGGCCGCTGCTGGTCGTGGCCAACCACCAGAACGGCATGATCGATCCGTTGCTGATCGCCGCCACCCTCCCGGCGGGCGGACGGGGTGGAGCCGGCGGGCGCCGCGCATCCGGCGGCCGCATGCCGCGCTTCCTGGCCACCCACCTCGCGTGGCGCAACCTGGCGCTGCGTCCCTGGTTGCAGCTCGGCGGCGTCATCCCGATCTACCGTCCGAAGGACGTCGGCGCCGCCGCCGACCCGGCTCAGAACGTGGCGTCCTTCGCCCGCTGCCACGAGCAGCTCGCCCGTGGGGGCGCCGTCGCCCTCTTTCCCGAAGGCGTCAGCCACAGCGAGCCGTCGCTGGTGCCGCTCAAGACCGGGGCCGCGCGCATCGTGCTCGAGGCGGCGCGGCGGTTCCCGCCCCTGTCGCCGCTCGTCGTGCCGATCGGCCTGACGTTCGAGGCCAGGGGAACGTTCCGCTCGCGCGCGCTGCTCGTGATCGGCGAGCCGATCGACCCTGCTCCCGAGATCGCCCTCGATCGCCGGGAGGCGGATCGCGAGGGCGCCGCAGGCGGGGGCGGAACAGGCCTGTCCGGCCCGGCGAGCGATGCCGGCCGGGGCGCGGCAGCCTCCACGGCCGCGGTGCGGGCGCTGACGGCGCGGATCGATGCGGGCCTGAAGGCGGTGACGCTCAACTACGGCTCCTGGAAGGAGGCGCGGCTCCTCGGCAGGGCGGCGGAGCTGTTCTCGACTGTGGACGCCGGTACGGCGGGCGCCGCGGGCGCCACGGGCGCCACGGGCGGCGCGGGTACCGGGACCGCCGCGGACGCCGAGGCCGCCGCGGACGCCGTGGCCTCTGGGCCTTCGGGAGCCGCCGGGGCCGCCTCCAACCTGCGCGGTCTCCCCGGGGAGACCACTCTCGCCGAGCGCTTCTCACTGCAGCGGGCCTTCATCGAGGGCTATGCCGACCTGTGCCATCGCGACCCCGAGCGCACGGCGGCGGCCGCGGCGGCGGTGGACCGCTACGACCGGATGCTCGGCGCGTTCGGGCTGCGCGACGATCAGGTAGGGGCACGCTATCCGGCGGCGCCCGCCGTGCTCTGGGTGGGCCGTACCGCGCTCCGCCTGCTGGTCTACCTGCCGCTGGCGCTGGTGGGAATCGTCCTCAACTGGCTGCCCTACCGGGTGGTGGGGGAGATCGCCGCCCGTGCCGCCCGCACGCCGGACGTCCCCGCTTCCTTCAAGGTCTTCGGCGGCATCGTCCTCTTCCCGCTGGCCTGGCTGCTCGAGGCCGGCCTCGCCGCCTGGCTCGCCGGGCCGCACGCGGCGAATCGCGCGGCCGCCGCGCTGCTCACCCTCGCTGCCGGCCCGCTCACCGGCTGGATCGCGCTGCGTTTCGACGACCGGCGGGGGCAGTTCTGGCGCGAGGCGCGCGCCTACCTGCTGCTCCGGACGCGGCACGCGATTGCCGCCGAGCTGCAGGCCCGGCGCGCCGCCGCCGCCCGCGAGGTCGCCGCGCTGGCCGGTCTCTATCGGGCGCCGGGCGGGGAGGGCGCGGCGGGGTAGCCGGCCCACTGCGGCGCCCCGCGGGGGAGGCGCGGGAAGGGTCCGGGCTCCGGTTATTGATCGTCGTTGGCGAGCAGCTCGAGGAGGCTCTTGCAGCGCGCGCCGAGAGCGGCAGGGTCGATGCGGCGACCGGCGATGTCGTCACGGATGGTCCGCGAGATCGCGAGGGCCTTGGGATCGAGGTTGTCCGAGTCCTTGCCGCCGGGTCTCATCGCCTCGTCCAGCACTCGGAGAGTCGCGGGTTCCTGGAAGAGATCCGTCCGGCCGTTCTCGCCGGCGAGGCGGCATGCCTCGGTCCAGCGGCCGAGCTCGACCAGCTTCGGCTCCTCGACTCCGCCTTCGGGGAGAAGACGGCCATCGCGGAGCCGCTCGACCAGCCCCGCCCCCTCGACCAGGTCCTCTATGGCCTGCTTCTCCGCGGCCGCGGCGGCCGCGAGCAGCGCGGACGGCGCGACACCCTGCCTCGTCACCTTGTTCCACAGCTCGTCGTAGGCAGCTTTCGTCTTTGGAGGGGGTTGGGGCATACGCTCGAGGAGCACTCGGAGCCGGTGCAGCGCATCCTCTGCTTTCCCTTCGTTGCCGCTCGCGAGGGCCAGCCGCACGTCGAGGAACCGCACTCCCAACTGGAAGGCTTCCCGATCTGACGGCAGATCCGGTAGATCGCTCGTGGGCGTGCCTCCGCGCATCCTCTTCCCAAAGGGGTCCTGCAGCGGCGCGATCGGGCCGACCAGGCTCGCCAGCTGCTCCGTCGAGGGTCCGGCGCCCCGGGCGCCCTGCAAGTAGACGACCAGCCCGGCGGTCGCGGCCAGCATCGCGGCGAGGGCGGCGGCAGCCCACCAGGCGCGCGGCCGGAGGGTCCGCACTTGCCTGGGCCGCTCAAAAGGGCGCGGCGTCGCGGCCTGCGATTGCTCCTCCCGGGCGTCCTCCAGGATGTGGGCGGTGCCGGCGAAGATCTCGTAGCAGCTCTCGCAGTCTGCCAGGTGCTCGGTGAGGCGAGCCCGTTCCCTGGCCGTGAGCTTGCCGTCGAGCAAGGCGGCGATGTCCTCCAGGTCCGGGCAATCGACGGGCACAGCGGTGGGTTCAGCTATGGCATGGCCTCCAATCTCGCCGGCGGCTCCACTTCCTGGGACGGACCCGGAAACAGCTTTTCGGTCCCGAACCGTCCACCTGCCGCCTCCGGCATTCTAGCGCCGGGCACGTCGCCGGGTCTTCCCGCGCCTCATCCGTCCGCATCGTCCAGGATCTCCGCCACGTCGGCGGCGCTGACGCCGGCGCTCTCGAGGGCCTCGCGCAGCCTGCTCTTGATCTTGTCCTTTCTCTTGTAGAGCGCCTTCTGATCGAGCCTCAGACGGGCCGCGATCTCGACGACCTTGAAGTCGTCGCCGAAGGCCATCTTGGCGATCACATAGTCCTCGGCCGGCAGGGCGGCGAGCGCGGCCGCGAGGGCCTGCATGGCATGCTGCCAGCGCTGCCGCCGCTCGCTGCTCCAGAGGCCGTCGTCCGCTCTCTCGTCGGCGACCGGCTCGCGGCCCGGCGCCGCGGCACCGTGGAGGTCGCCGCTCCCGCTCCCGGCCGCGCTCTCGTGGGGGCCGCCGATCCGGCGCGCCGACGGCGGCGGCAGCTTGGCCGCGATCTCGCGCAACTCGGCGTCGGTCGCGGTCACGCCGCGCGAGCGGAGGGTCTGGCACGCCTCGTCGAAGCCCCGGCGATCGCGCACCAGCAGCTTCTCGAGATCGATCGCCAGCTGTCCCCGCCGTTGCGCCGCCTTGGAGGGGCGCCACTTTCCCCAGAGGCTGTTGACGTAGTCCTGCAGCGCCCTCTGGACGACGACCGCCAGGTAGCTCGCGAGGTTGCTGCGGCCCTGGAACTTGCACAGCACGGCACAGCCGTCGGCCCAGATCTTGGCCAGGACGTGCTGCGTGAAGTCCTCGACCTCCTCGCGGGCGAAGCCATACCGGCGGCAGGCGTACGCCGCCAGCTTCCTGATCGTCTCCAGCTGCGCCAGGTAGAGCTGCTCCACGGAGCCTTTCCCGGGTGCCTTGGAGCTGGCCACCGCCTGGGGGCCCTCCTGGAGCTGCTCCCGGTTCGGATCGAGCACTGGCCGGATTGTAACCAACTTTCGCCCCCCGAGGCGGCGATTCTTGTGCCTGCCGCTCTGAGGTAGGATTCGGCGCGGATCGCGAAGGAGCGCGGATGGGGGCAGATCGAGGCGATGGCGGCGGCGCGCGGCCGCGCCGTGCTGCGATGGCGTGGGCGCTGGCGGCGCTGGTGCTGGCGGAGGCGGCGGCGCTGGCAGCGATCGCGGTGCGGGCGCGGTGGCTGGCGGCCGCCGAGAGCAGCCGGCAGCGGCGCGGCGAGCGGGTCGCCGAGCGGATGGGGTGCTTCGGCTGCCATGGTCCGGGCGGCGCGGGCGGCATCCCCGACCCGGATTCGCGGGCCGGCGACGTGCCGGCCTGGGTCGGCGGCTCCTGGACGATGTACAACCACGAGCCCGGAGACGTGCGGGGGTGGATCCTCGACGGTCACCCGCCCGGCCAGAAGCCCGACGCCGGGGCGTTGATCAAGATGCCCGCCTTCCGCGGCCGGATGAGCGACGCGGAGCTCGCCGACCTGACGGTCTACGTGCTCACCGTCTCGCAGTTCGGCGAGCTCCCGGACCCCAGGGTGAGCGCCGGCCGCGACGCGGCCCTGCGTTTCGGCTGCTTCGGCTGTCACGGGGCCGAGGGGCGCGGCCTGATCGAGGATCCTGGCTCCCTGAAGGGCTACGTGCCGACCTGGGACGGCGACGATTACAACGAGCTGGTGCACGGCGACGACGAGCTCCGGCAGTGGGTTCACCAGGGCGCCCCCGACCGCCTGCGCGCCAACCCCGCCGCCCGTCACTTCCTCGACGGCGAGGCGGTCCGCATGCCCGCCTACGGCGACCGCGTCAAGCCCCCCGAGCTCGACGCCCTGGTCGCCTACGTCCACTGGGTCCGCGGGCACCCGCGCACGGCCCCGCGCTGACAACCCAGCCTGGAGAAGCCCGCGGCAATCGCTACGGTGCGAAGCCGAGGGCGAACAGAACCGCGGCGCGGACCTCGTCGAGGCGGGCGCGCCGGAGGCTGGCGATGACCGGCCCGAGCTTGTGCTTCGAGACGGTCTGGAGGTGGTCGCAGTTGATGGCGCAGTCCCTGGGCATGCCGTCGGCGGCGGTGAGCGGGACCTCGGATGGCAGCCCGCGGACGGTGCGGGTGATGGGCGCGATCGTCACCTCGCCGAGGACGTCGAGGACCGAATCGCGCGTCAGGACCAGCACCGGGCGGCGCTTGTCGGGCTGGCCGAAACGGTACAAGCGGATCTCGCCGCGCATGTCAGTCCGGCCAGACCTGCTCGGCTTCCCAGTCGCCAAGCTCCCCGGGTTGGACCGGCTGGCGTTGATAGCCGAGGCGATGCCGCTCTTCTAGCTCGCGCACTCGGGCGCTGGCCAGGGCCGCGCGCAGGGCTTCGCGGGTGAAGGCCGACCGGCTCTTGCCCTGTGACGCGGCGGCGCGGTCGACTTCGGCGACCAGGTCCTCGTCGATGGTCATCTGCACGGTCTTCACGTCCTCCACGGTAGCATAGCTATATCGATGTGGATGCTGGCTGCGCGGTGGCGGAAGGGACGAGTGGGAACACGCGCGCCTCGTTCCTTGTTACATAGGGCGCAAAAGGTCCACCTTCCCGCGTACGGGTCACCCGCTACCGGTCTTTTCCGGTCTCCATAGGGGTTGACGCCGCCGGGCGGCGGCTGTTACCATCTGCGGGTTTCGCCGCCGAGGGTCTCGCCAGGGACCGGGGCGGGTGGTCTTCCACCGGAAGACCTGATCCTGAACGCCGTTCGGAGCGGTCCGCGGGCGCAAAGCCTCGTCCTGCTACAAGGATGAGGCGTCTGGGTGTGTCTTCCGGCTGGAAGCGCGACCCTCGATGCGTTCGCGGCCGAGAGAATGAGGGCCGGCGCCCCTGCCGGTGACCCCGTTGTCTGCCGGGGGTCGCCGGGAGTCGACGGCGGGGCACGCCGGAGCCGCCGTACCTCCGTGTGAGCCATACGGGAACCACGGCCGCGTGCCGTGGCGCCGCTGTCGGAAGGGGCACGAGGCAGGGACGGCGCCGCCGCCGCAAGAGCGGCGGCTTGGGGAACGAAGCAGAGGGACCAAGGAGAACTGGGGAGCATGCCTACGATTCATCAGTTGGTACGCAAGGGTCGCGCCCGCTCCGTCGCCAAGACCAAGAGCCCGGCGCTGCAGTCGTCGCCGCAGAAGCGCGGCGTCTGTGTGCGTGTTTACACACAGACGCCGAAGAAGCCGAACTCGGCGCTGCGCAAGGTGGCCCGCGTGCGGCTGACGAACGGCATCGAGGTGACGACCTATATCCCGGGCGTCGGCCACAACCTGCAGGAGCACTCGATCGTGCTCATCCGCGGCGGCCGCGTGAAGGACCTGCCCGGGGTGCGCTACCACGTGATCCGCGGCACGCTGGACGCGGTCGGCGTGCAGAACCGCCGCCAGGGGCGCTCCAAGTACGGCGCCAAGCGGCCGAAGGGCTGAGCCGGGTCGCCAGCTCACCGGCCGCCGTCCCGAGAATCGGAGAAACGAAGAGATGCCAAGGCGCAGAGAGATCCCCAAGCGCGAGGTCCTGCCGGACCCGATCTACAACTCGCAGCTGGTGACCAAGTTCGTCAACGTGGTCATGCGCGACGGTAAGAAGTCGGTGGCCGAGCGCATCCTCTACGACGCCCTCGAGGCCATCCGCCAGCGCACCAGCGACGACCCGATGAAGGTGTTCAAGAAGGCGATCGAGAACGTCAAGCCGGCCGTGGAGGTGAAGTCGCGCCGCGTCGGCGGATCGACCTACCAGGTGCCGGTCGAGGTGCGCCCCAGCCGCAAGCTGGCGTTGTCGATGCGCTGGATCATCACCACCGCGCAGGCGCGCGGCGAGAAGACGATGCGGGCGCGGCTGGCCGGCGAGCTGATGGACGCCGCCGAGAGCCGCGGCGGCGCCATCAAGAAGAAAGAAGACACGCACCGCATGGCGGAGGCCAACAAGGCGTTCGCGCACTACCGCTGGTAGCAGGAGCACGCATAGATCATCTCGGTTCCCATGCCTCTCGGCGGCGGGTCGCCCGCGCAGCCGCATTGAGCTCGAGCACCGGTGGCAAGGACCCGCGAGAGGGCCGCCCGGGTGCGAGGGAAAGACTGGAAGCGTCATGGCAAGGCAAGGTTCGCTCAAAGACACGCGCAACATCGGCATCATGGCCCACATCGATGCCGGCAAGACCACGACCACGGAGCGCATCCTTTTCTATACCGGGGTGAACTACAAGATCGGCGAGGTGCACGACGGCACCGCCACCATGGACTGGATGGTCCAGGAGCAGGAGCGCGGCATCACCATCACGTCGGCGGCGACCACCTGCTTCTGGAAGCAGCATCGCATCAACATCATCGACACCCCGGGCCACGTCGACTTCACCGCCGAGGTGGAGCGGTCGCTGCGCGTGCTCGACGGCGCGGTGGCGGTGTTCGACTCCGTCGCCGGCGTCGAGCCGCAGTCGGAGACCGTCTGGCGCCAGGCCGACCACTACCGCGTGCCGCGCATTGCCTTCGTCAACAAGATGGACCGCGTGGGCGCCGACTTCGACCGCACCGTGTCGATGATGCGCAGCCGGCTCGCCGCCAACCCGGTCGTGATCCAGCTGCCCTGGGGCAGGGAAGAGACCTTCCGCGGCGTCATCGACCTGCTCGACATGAAGGGCATCTTCTACAAGGACGAGACCCTGGGCGCCGACTACGAGCGCGTCGACATCCCGGAGGAGCACCTCGACGAGGCCCACCGCCGCCGCGAGGAGATGGTGGAGGCGATCGCCGAGACCGACGACCAGCTGCTCGAGAAGTACCTCTCCGGCGAGGAGATCACCGTCGACGAGCTGCGCGCCTCGCTGCGCCGCGCCACGATCGCCAACCGCCTGCAACCGGTCATCTGCGGCAGCGCCTTCAAGAACAAGGGCGTGCAGCCGCTGCTCGACGCCGTCGTCGACTACCTGCCGTCGCCGCTCGACATCCCGCCGATCCAGGGCACCGACCTGGCCGGCGACAAGCCGGTGACGCGGCACTCCGACGACTCCGAGCCGTTCTCGGGCCTGGTGTTCAAGATCATGACCGACCCGTTCGTCGGCCAGCTCGCCTTCTTCCGCGTGTACTCCGGCCGCGTCGAGTCGGGAACCTCGGTGCTCAACGCCAAGCGCGGCGCGAACGAGCGCATCGGCCGCCTGCTCAAGATGCACGCCAACAAGCGCGAGGAGATCTCGGAGGTCTGGGCCGGCGACATCGCCGCGGCGGTGGGCTTGAAGAACGTCACCACCGGCGACACGGTCTGCGACCCGAAGGCGCCGGTGGTGCTCGAGGCGATGAGCTTCCCGGAGCCGGTGATCTCGGTATCGATCGAGCCGAAGACCAAGTCCGACCAGGAGAAGCTGGGGGTCGCGCTCGGCAAGCTGATGCAGGAGGACCCCACCTTCCGCGTCCACACCGACCCCGACACCGGCCAGACCCTGATCTCCGGCATGGGCGAGCTGCATCTCGAGATCATCACCGACCGCCTGGTGCGCGAGTTCAACGTCGGCTGCAACGTCGGCAAGCCGCAGGTCGCCTACCGGGAGGCGATCACGCAGGAGGCGGAGGGGGAGGGGCGCTACATCCGGCAGACCGGCGGCCATGGCCAGTACGGCCACGCCAAGATCAAGGTGCGGCCGCTGCCGGAGGACGCCGAGAAGGACTTCGTGTTCAACAACAAGATCGTCGGCGGCGTCATCCCGCGCGAGTTCATCAAGCCGATCGAGCAGGGCATCAAGGAAGCGATGGAGACCGGGCCGCTGGCCGGCTACCCGATGACCGGCGTCGAGGTGGACCTGTTCTACGGCAGCTATCACGAGGTCGACTCCTCGGAGATCGCGTTCAAGATCGCCGGCTCGATGGCGTTCCAGGATGCCTGCAAGCGGGCGCGCCCGGTGCTGATGGAGCCGATCATGGCGGTCGAGGTGGTGACCCCCGAGGAATACATGGGCGAGGTGATCGGCGACATCACGTCGCGTCGCGGCCGCATCCAGCAGATGGAGCGGCGCGGCAACGCGCAGGTGATCGCCTGCCGGGTGCCGCTGGCGGAGATGTTCGGCTACGCCACGGACCTGCGGTCGCTCAGCCAGGGGCGCGCCAACTACACGATGCAGTTCGCCAGCTACGAGCAGGCGCCGAAGAACGTCAGCGAAGAGGTGGTGGCGAAAGCGGCTGGCTAGGCCAGCCGCGCCAGACCATAGGCCGGCTGAGCCGGCCGCGGGGGGAGAATCATGGGCAAGGAGAAGTTCCAGCGTAAGAAGCCGCACGTCAACGTCGGGACGATCGGGCACATCGATCACGGCAAGACGACGCTGACGGCGGCGATCACCAAGGTGCTGGCGACCAAGGGCTGGGCGCAGTTCGTGGCGTTCGACCAGATCGACAAGGCGCCGGAGGAGCGGGAGCGCGGCATCACCATCGCGACGGCGCACGTCGAGTACGAGAGCGCCAAGCGCCACTACGCGCACGTCGACTGCCCGGGGCACGCGGACTACATCAAGAACATGATCACCGGGGCGGCGCAGATGGACGGCGCGATCCTGGTGGTGTCGGCGGAGGACGGCCCGATGCCGCAGACGCGCGAGCACATCCTGCTGGCGCGCCAGGTGGGGGTGCCGTACATGGTCGTCTTCATGAACAAGGTCGACAAGGTGGACGATGCCGAGATCCTCGACCTGGTCGAGCTCGAGCTGCGCGAGCTGCTGTCGTCGTACGGCTTCCCCGGCGACGACATCCCGATCATCCGCGGCTCGGCTCTCAAGGCGCTCGAGAGCGGCGACCCGGAGAGCGAGTGGGGCAAGACGGTGATCGAGCTGATCGACGCGGTGGACACCTACATCCCGGTGCCCGAGCGGGCGATCGACAAGGACTTCCTGATGCCGATCGAGGACATCTTCTCGATCTCGGGGCGTGGCACGGTGGTGACCGGTCGGGTGGAGCGCGGCATCGTCAAGGTGGGCGACGAGGTGGAGATCATCGGCATCCGCGACACCACCAAGACGATCGTGACCGGCGTCGAGATGTTCAAGAAGCTGCTCGACCAGGG
>Ga0070709_10000025_pt1 | contig 129264 bp, 105 predicted proteins | sample LARL51metaG_FD_65449 | JGI IMG/M metagenome (GOLD analysis project Ga0070709, IMG submission 65449) | Corn, switchgrass and miscanthus rhizosphere microbial communities from Kellogg Biological Station, Michigan, USA - LAR L5-1 metaG | ecosystem: Host-associated > Plants > Roots > Rhizosphere ... | reverse complement strand
CGCTCCGCTCAGGCACCGGGGATCTCTCCCCGTGTCCGGAGCCTGCTACGCGGCGCACCGGCCTGCTTACCGCGACGGGACTTCCACCCGCGAGCCCAGTGCAGCTTCCAGGACGCGACATCGCGGGGATTGTACCGGCGACCGCCGCCCGCCGCTACAGCGGCCCGCCGCCCGGCGGCGTGCAATCCTCGGGGCGCTTGTCGTCGCGCAGGCGCAGGAACACCGGCTCGCGGAGCAAGCCGCCGTCCGTCCAATCCTTGTAGCGCACCTCGCAGACCAGCTCGGGCGCGACCGCCACCGACGCCCGGTCCGCGCGCACCAGCCGCGCCAGCTCCGGGCCGAGGACCGCGGCGCCGGGCCGGACGGGCGGCGCCGCGGCGAGCCGGAGGCGCAGCTCGCCGCGGGCGGCGCCGGCGAGACCGCTGCCGACGCTGCCGGCATAGCGCCAGCCCTCGGGCGCGCGCACCGCGAGGTGCAGGCGCCGCAGGTCCGCCGGCGCCCGCGGACCGTAGCCGACGATCGCGAAGTCTCCCACCCGGTCGCGGCGGATCTTCAACCAATCGGCCGAACGCCCTGCCCGGTACGGCGATCCGGCGCGCTTCGCCAGGACGCCCTCGAGCCCCAGCTCGGCGACGGCCGCGAACAGGTCCTCGCCGCGCTCCTCGACGGCCTCGACCAGGCGCAGCAGTCCCTGCGGATCCGCCGCCGCCACCACCCGCCGCAGCAGCTCCCGGCGCGTGGCGAGCGGCAACGGCCGCAGGTCGAAGCCTTCACACGCGAGCAGGTCGAACACGAACAGCACGACCGGCGCCGCGCCGGCGGCCGCCGCCGGCAAGCGCTGCGACCGCCGCTGCAGCAGCCCGAAGCTCGGCCGCCCCGCCGCGTCCAGCGCCACCGCCTCGCCATCGAGCACCAGCGCCCCGAACGGCAGCGCGGCCACGGCGCGCGCCAGCTGCGGGAACAGCGCCGTGGCGTCGCGGCCGCTGCGGTAGAGCAGCCGCACCGCGCCCGCCGCCGAGCGCCCGGCCAGCATCCGGTAGCCGTCGTACTTGAGCTCGAACAGCCAGCCGGCGGCGGTGAACGGCAGGTCGCGGACCTCGGCCAGCATCGGCGACACCGCCGCGACCGCCACCGCCGCGCGCGGCGCCCCCAGCCGCGCCAGCTCGCGCCGCAAGCGCTGCCGCGCGCCGGCGTTCCCGGCGCCCGCGCCGCCGCCGCGCGCGGTCAAGGCCGCCGCCCGCCGCGGCCGGCGCGCCGCCGCGATTGAATCATGATCGCCGGCGCCGCGTGCCCGCGCAGCGCCCGCCGGCGGCCGCCGATAAATCCGCTAAATATTGTGGCATCGCGCGCTCTCCTCACCATGGATGGGGTATGCCGGGCGGCGCGCCGCACCGGGCTTTTCCGGCGCTTGACAGGTGGCGACAAAAACCCTTGGAAATGCTATATTAGACCAATGAGCCTAAGACCCTTCGCTTCAGGAATGGTTTCCTTCGGGCTGGTCACCATCCCGGTCAAGCTCTATTCGACGGGCGAGACCGCGGTGGGCATCCAGCTGAACATGCTGCACCGCAAATGCGGCTCGCGGCTCAAGCAGCAGTACGTCTGCCCCGTCGACGACGTCGTCGTCGGCAGGGACGAAATGGTGAAGGGTTACGAATACGCCAAGGGGCAATACGTGCTGTTCACCGAAGACGAGATCAAGGCGCTGAGCCGCGAGGCGACGAACTCGATGGAGATCACCGAGTTCGTGCCGCTCGAGCAGGTCGATCCGATCTATTTCGAGAAGTCCTACTATCTCGGCCCCGACAAGGGCGGCGAGCGTCCGTACCGGCTGCTGGCCGAGGCGATGAAGCAGACCTCGCGCGCCGCGCTGGCGCGCTACGCGGCGCGCGGCAAGGACTACCTGGTGCTGCTTCGCCCGTTCGAGGAAGGGCTCATCATGCAGCAGCTGCGCTATCACGACGAGCTGCGCCCGTTCTCCGAGGTGCCGATCGGCGAAGCCGAGGTGCGCGAGTCGGAGTTGAAGCTCGCCCGGCAGATCATCGATCAGATCGCCAACGACCGCTTCGAGCCCGAGACCTACGAGGACGAGGTCCGCAAGCAGACCATGGAGATGATCGAGCAGAAGGTGTCGGGCCAGGAGATCACCGCCGCCCCCGTCGAGGCGCCGAAGGCACAGATCATCGACCTGATGGCGGCGCTGAAGGCGAGCCTCTCCTCGGCCTCCCAGCCCCAGGCCGCCCCTGGCCGCCCCCGCTCCGCCGCCAGCCGGCGCCCGGCCGCCGCCCCGCCGTCCGGCCGGGCGAGCAGCTCTTCCTCGGCTCCTCCCGCTCCCCCCGAGCGCTCCGCCGCGGAGTCCCGGCGTCCCGTGCGCACCGCCCGCGCCGCGGCCACCCGGCCGGCAAGGTCGGTGCGCGCCGCCGTCGAGGCCGCGCCGTCCCCCCGGCCGTCGCAGGCTCAGCGGGCACCGGAGGCACCGCCGGCGACCTCCGCGCGCAAGCCGCCGAAGCCCTCGCCCCGCACCTCCCTGCGCGAGTCCCCCGCCGCGCCGGCCCAGGCCAAGCGCAAGGACACCAAGCGCTGAGGCCCGCTCCGGCCGACCCCGACGATCACCCCGCCGCCCTCGCCGCCGATTGACCCCGGCGGCGCGGGCCGACCGTCGTCGATGACCTGGACCGCCGCCGGGCACGACCCGCGGCAGGGGATCCGTGCGCCCGCGTCGCATCCGGCCCCGGAGGGAGAGTAGACTGAGGGTCCATGGACCGACCCTCGCCTCGCGGCGGCTACTCGACCCGGGAGGTCGCGACGCTGCTCGGCCTGTCGCAAGCGCAGATCCGCTCCTGCGCCCGGGCCGGATTCGTCGCGCCGCGGCTCGGCCCGCGCGGTGAGCTGCTGTTCTCGTTCCAGGACCTGGTGCTGCTGCGCACCGCCAAGGCGCTGCTCGCCGCCCGCATCCCGCAGCGCCGCATCCGCATCGCGCTGCAGAACCTGCATGCCCAGCTGCCGCAGGGTCAGCCGCTGACGGCGGTGCGCATCTCGGCCCAGGGCCATCACGTCGTCGCCCGCGACGGCGGCGAGGCCTGGCATCCCGAGTCGGGCCAGACCCTGCTCGACTTCGAGGTGTCAGAACTGGCGCGCGAGGCCGCCGCCCTCGAGCCCCGCCGGCCGGCCCCCCAGACCGCCGCCGACTGGTACGAGCACGGCGTCGAGCTCGAGGCCGGCGACGCGGCCGCCGCGATGGCGGCCTACCGCCGGGCGCTGGCGATCGATCAAGACCTGGCCGACGCCCACCTCAACCTGGGCCGTCTCCTGCACGAGGGCGGCGATCCCGCCCGCGCCGAGACCCACTACCGCCGGGCGCTCGCCATCGACCCCGGCGACGCGCTGGCCGCCTACAACCTCGGGGTCGCGCTGCAGGACCGGCAGCGACCGCACGAAGCCGCCGAGGCCTACGAGCAGGCCATCGGCCTCGACCCCACTCTCGCCGACGCCCATTTCAACCTCAGCGGCATCTACGAGCAGCTGGGCGAGAAGGCCGCCGCCTTCCGCCACCTGCGCACCTACCGCTCGCTGACCGGCAACGGCGGCGCGTCGTAGTGGCCCGGCCGGCCTCCCGGCAGCCGCCGCGGCGGCCGGCCCGGTCCGCGAGCGGCGGATCTCCACCTCGCCGCCCTCCGGGCGAAGCGCCGAAGTCCTCCGCCGGCTCGCGTGCGACCCTCGGCCAACGGCAGGCGGGGAGGAGATCCGGCGCTCGCGGCCCGCTCGCCGGCCTGCGGGTGATCGACGCCTCGCGGGTGCTCGCCGGGCCCTATCTCGCCATGCTGCTCGGCGATCTCGGCGCCGACGTGGTGAAGATCGAGCGGCCGGCGAGCGGCGACCAGACGCGCGGCTGGGGACCGCCGTTCGTGACCGGACCCGGCGGCCGGCAGGTGAGCGCCTACTTCCTCTCGGCGAACCGCAACAAGCGCTCCCTGGCCCTCGATCTCAAGGCCGCCGCCGGCCGCGCCGTCTTCGAGCGCCTGCTGGCCGGCGCCGACGTCCTGGTCGAGAACTTCCTGCCCGGGGAATGGCGCCGCCTCGGCTTCCGCCGCTGCCGCTTCACCCGCGTTTTCCCACGCCTCGTGCAGGTCACGGTGACCAGCTACGGCACCCGCGGCCCCGACGCCGACCGTCCCGCCTACGACATCGTGCTGCAAGCCGAATCGGGCCTGATGTCCCTCACCGGTCCGCCGCGGGGCGAGCCGGTCCGCGTCGGCGTGGCCATCGTCGACGTCCTCGCCGCCCTCTACGGCCTCGCCGGCACCCTCGCCGCGCTGCACGGTCGCGACGCCCCCGCCGCCGCCCGCCACGTCGAGGTCTCGATGGCCGACTCCGGCTCCGCCTTCCTGGGCTACGCCGCGCAGTCCTTCCTGGCCGACGGCCGCCAGCCCGCACGCCTCGGCTCGCGCCACCCCAATCTCACTCCCTACCAGGCGTACGCGGCCGCCGACGGCTGGCTGGTGATCGGCGCCGGCAGCGAGGACCTCTGGCGCCGGCTCTGCGCGGCCCTCGAGCGGCCGGATCTCGTCGCCGATCCGCGCTTCGCCACCAACGCCGCGCGCGTCCGCCATCGCGAGGCCCTCGACGCCTGCCTCGGCGCCGCTTTCGCCACCCGCCCGGTCGCGCGCTGGTTGGAGATCCTGCACGGCCACCGCGTCCCGGCCGCGCCGCCGGCCGACCTCGGCGCCGCCCTCGCCCAGGCCCGCGCCCGCGGCCAGGTCACCGCGCTGCCGCCTGGAGCCTACGGCGCCCTCGAGACCGTCGCGGCCCCCCTGCTCTTCGACCACCGCCGCGCCCTGCCCCACCGCTCTCCGCCCGCGCTCGGGGAGCATACGGTCGAGGTGCTCGCCCAGGCCGGCCTTCGCCCAGCCGAGATCCGCGCCCTCCTCGCAGCCGGCACCGCGGTCGCGCCCTGAGTTATCCCACCGAGATATGGGGTCCCACGAGGGCCCTGACCTGCCGATGCGAGCTCTTCGGCGCGGGCTCCGCCGAAACCGAGAATCGATTCGATTGCCGATTCGATAGCGCTCCGGCCTCCGGGCCCGGGAGGCCCGTGCACCATCCGGGGTGACGCTAGATGGCGCCTGCCGCCGCCGGGTTCTCCGCCGCCTTCACGGGCTCCGTCGCCGGCGCTGCCTCTGCGCCCCGCACGCTCTCTGCGGCCGCGCTCTCTGCGCCCTGCGCGCTCCCCGCCCCTCTCGTACTCCCTGCGCCGCTCGCGCTTCCCGCGCTCCCCGCGCCCCCGGCGCTTCCCGAGCCCCCGGCGCTCCCCGAGCCCTTGGCCCGCTTGGCGCCCGTGCGTCGCGTCTTGCTCGTGGCGCGCCTCTTGGTGCTCTTTCTGGCCCTCTTCCTGCGCGTGGCCGCCCGCGCCGGCGCCTCGCCACCGGCCGCCGCCACCCGCCGCGCGCCCACGCCACTCTTCTGTTCCTTGCCGGCCTTCTCGCCCTTAACACCCTTCTCGCCCTTGTCAGCTTTCTCGCTCTTGCTCTTGCTCTTGGCGGCCTTCTTGCCCTTGTCGCCCTTGCGCTTCTTGCCGCCCTTGTCGCTCTTCTCGGCCTTCGCGGCTTTCGCGGCCTTCGCGGCGGTGACCGTCTTGTCTGGCTTCCCGCCCTTGCCCACCGCCGCGGCCGCCTTGCCGCCGCCCGCCCTCACCCTCTCGGCCCTGCCCTTCTTGCCCGGCGGCGAGACCCGCGCCGCCGGCCTCTCGTCCTTGCCGCCGGCCGGCTCGAGCGGCGGCACCGCCGCCAGCGCCTTCGCCGCCACGGTCTCCTCCGGCTCGACCGGGTGCCGGCGCCAGGCTTCCCAGTCTTCCGTGACCGCCGCCAGCATCGCCTTCGCGGCCGCGTGCAGCCAGTCGCCCTGGCGCGCCGCCAGGTCCACCAGCAGCGCGTGCGCCGACCGGCTGCCGAGGTGAACGTTGGCGGTCTCCCAGCCCATGGCGCGCAGCAGCCGGGTCTCCTCGCGCTCGTCCGGCAGGTCCTCCAGCTCGATGCGCGCGCAGTCCGGCGCCAGCCGGCGGACGATCCACCGCCGGCGCACCTTGACCCAGGGATCGACGCTGCGCACCGAGTCGTCGAGAGCGCTCTGGTACAGCAGCTTGGTCTGGCCCTCGCCGCCGAAGGCCCACACCGCCGCCGAGGGCGCCAGGGCCTTCGCCTCGCGCGCGATCCTGCCGCCCTTCCAGTGGGCGATGGCCACGAAGCGCTGCCGCCCGAGGCTCCCCCGCCCCGCCACCCGGTGCACGATCCGCCGCGGCAGATCGGGCTTCGGCAGCAGGTTCGAGAGCGCCTTGACGGCCCGCGCCGGCACGTCGCCCTTCCAGGTCGGCAGAGCGTCCAGCTTGTCCCAGAACTTGTGCGGCTCCTTGAGCCGAGCGGTCGCCATCTCGCGCAGCGACTTCGAGTGCTCCGCGAGGACGAACGGGCGGCCGTTCGCCTCGAGACCCTCGCGGTAGCCGCCGAGGATCGACTCGCAGGCCTCCTTGGGATTGATCTTCATGTGCCCGTCGTCGATCGCCAGGTGGGCGCTGGTCGCCAGCCGCACCAGGTCATGGACGTACGGCAGCCGCCAGGCCTCGTCGAAGTCGTTGATCCCCCAGACCAGCCGCCCCTCCTCGTCGCGCCAGGTGCCAAAGTTCTCGACGTGCAGGTCGCCCACCGCCAGCACCTGCGGCGCCCGGCCGAGGTCCTTGCAGACGTGCGGGAACAGCTGCGCCCAGCGGTAGTAGGTGGCGCGCAGGAACGGGAAGATCGCACCGGCCATCTCCTTGTGCTTGGCCGCGAGATCCTCGGGCACGATCTCGAGGAAGCCGGCGAGCCAGCGCTCATAGTTCTGCGTGGCCTGCTGAATGGTCATGCGAGAGGAGCGTTTCATGGTCGCCTCCAAGAACTGCCGATCTGGTTCGCGGGAACTGGGCCCAGCCTGGTTGCGGCCCTCAGTATATCCCGGTTCCCGGAGGCCCCGAGCCAGGCTACCCGGCCGCCAGCTCCGGCCGGGCCGCCAACCCGGGACCCGCGGGTCCTCCCGACAACCCCGTCTCTCGCGGCCGGCGCGAGGCCGTCTCGCGGTCCAGCACGGCCAGCGCCCGCTGGTAGATCGCGTCCGCCGCCTCGTGGGTGTCGGCGATCGCGGTGACCCCCAGCTTGCCGAACTCCGACACCGCGCCGATGAGGTGGAACAGCGCGCCGGATTCGCTGCCGAGGCTGTAGTGCAGGCGGGTCTCGGTCAGGATCTCGATCAGGTCCTCGGGCAGCAGGCCGCGGTAGGCCTCGGAGTGCAGGTTGTCGGTCGCCACGTAACACTTGGTGTGCCCGGTCGGCGACCAGAACAGGCCGGTCGCGGCGTCGAGCGCGCCGCCGGTCAGGAACTGCAACGCCAGGTACGGATGGGTGGTGCCGCCCATGCGCAGGTTGATCTCGAGCGCCGCCAGGTTCCACCCGAGCGCCGGGTCGTCGCGCCAGACCAGGAAGTCCACCGCGAAACGGCTCACCACGCCGTGCGCCGCCAGCACCTCGCCGACGCGCAGCGCCGCCTCCTGCATCCGCATCCGGTAGTCGTCGCGGGCCGGGAAGCGGCAGCCCAGGAACACCTGCTGGCTCGCGCCGCCGAGGATCTGGTCGTGCGTCGAGATGACCATCACCTCGCCGTAGGGGCTGATGCGCAGCTGCGCGCTCGGCGACATCTTCTCCTTGCCCTCGAGGAGCTCCTCCACCACCCCGCCCATGCTGCCGAACTTGGCAAAGTAGCTGTCCGGCGTCTCGCCCGGCACCGACAGCTCGATGGCCGCCAGCGCGTCGCGCACCGCCGCCGGGCTGCACGTCCCGCCGCTCCCGCCGCTCCTGCCGCCGCCGCCGCTCCGCCGCCGCCCCGCCGCGTCCCCGCCGGGATAGCGGAAGATGGCGTTGCCCTCGCCCGAGAAGCTGTCGTCGAGCTTGATCACCGCCCGGCGCAGCCCGGGCCGCCGCCGCCGCAGGTCGACCAGCGCCGCCTCGACGTCGGCGCGGTCGCGCAGGTTCTCCTGCCCCTCGGGCAGCGCCACCCCCGCCTCGCGGAACACCTGGCGGCTCCCCGACTTGGTCCCGAGACGGGCCAGCTGCGGATCGCAGCCGTTGAGCGGGATGCCGAGCAGCACCGCCAGCCGGCGCTCGAACGGCGTGGCGTTGAACACGGTCAGGTAGGCGCGCGACGGGTCCTGGATGCCGTCGCGGATGCGCTGGATCAGCCGCGGCCGCTCGAGCACCTTCTCGGTCAGCGAGCGCGGCGAGGCGTCGTAGGCGCAGAGCAGCGTCAGCCGGGACCGGGCGTGGCTCGCCGGCATCCCGGCCAGCAGCTGGAAGTAGTACTCGAGGATCAACGGGTGCACGGGCTGCGAGGTCACGTAGACCATCCGCGCCCGCGGGTTGCGCAGCCGGATGAGCAGGAACAGCAGGCGCTCCTCATAGAAGCTGGCGCCGGCCAGCTTCGACAGGCTGTCGCGATCCAGGGTGAGCGACGGCACGACCACCGAGGTGTGCGGCTCCTCGTCGCGCAGCATCAGGGTGTCCCAGACGTCGCGCAGCCGGGGCTTCAGCTGCTCGAACGCGGCGATCTCCTGCTCCGGCGTCAGCTCCCAGGAGAACGGCGGGCGCGGCCTCATGCGGTGGCTGGCGCTCCGTGGCGCAGCACCAGGTCCTCGTGCAGCTCGCAGGCCAGCCGCAGCGCCGCCGCGCGCCGCCGCAGCTCGCGGTAGAGGAAGAAGCGCAGCGGCCCGAGGAGCGTGCACTCCGACGTCCGCCGCAGGCGGCTCTCGCTGTCCTCGCCGGGGTAGGTGCGGGTGAGGATCTCGCGCCGCTCCGCCACCCACTGCGCGCTCACCTCGCCGCGCCGTAGCTTGTCCTCGAGCACCTCGAGCTGGTGCACCCGGTCACTCACCTCGGGATGGTGGTTGACGCCGAAGATCCGCGGCATCACCCCGCCGGCGTCGCGCGCCAGCTCCAGCATGGTCAGCGCCTCGCCCGGCGGACCGCCCACCCCGAGCGTCTCGTAGCCGATGCGCAGCGCGCCGGCGGGCAGCGGCCGCGGCTCCTCGAGCAGGTCGTAGAGCCGGTTGTCGAGGATGCGCAGCCGCCCGGGCCGCGCGAAGCGCCCGAACCAGGGGTGCACGGCGGCCTCGGCGGTCAGCACGTTCTCGAGCACCCCGGTGCTCTTGCCGCCCTTCTCGGCGCCGCGCAGCACCGGCCGCGCGATCCCCGTCCAGCGGCAGATCACGCCGAAGCTGTGACAGACCGCCAGCAGCGCCGCGCCCGGGTCGTCCCGGATGGCCTCGAACAACCGGAAGAGCGGCGCCTCCCAGCGCGGGTCCTCGCGCAGCCCCTGGCTGCCGGGAGAGACGCCGTCGTTGCGCGCCGGGTCGATGTGGCCGGGGCCGCCGGTGCCGACGTAGACCGCGAAGCGCCCGCCCGCCGGCGGCTCGGGCACCACGCCGCACCGCCGCACGTCGTAGGACAGGACGCGCACGAACAGCCCGCTGCGCAGCTCCTCGCGCCGGCGCTCCGGGTCGTCCTCGAGCAGCGAACGCACCAGCGAGTCGTGGCCGAGGTTCGGCCAGCCGTGGTTCATGTCGAGCACGGCGACGTCCACCGCCCGCGGGTCGGCCGCCGGCACGTCCGCGTCGCTCTCCACGCGCACGTAGCGCGGCGCCATCTCGCCCCCGTCGCTCATCTTCGATCGAGTTGGCTCAGCAGCAGCCGTCCCCACACTCGTCCTGCTCGAGCTGCACGGTGACGTGGGTGATGCCGAAGCGGTCCGCCAGCGTGCCGCGCACCTGCTCGAGTGTCGTGCCGCGCGGGCTCGACTCCCCCACCACGAGGTGCGCCGAGAGCGCCTCGCGGCCGCTGGTGATCGTCCAGACGTGGAGGTCGTGCACGCCGACCACGCCGGGGACGCAGGCCAGCGCGTCGCGCACCTCCACCACGTCGAGGTGGCGCGGCACGCCCTCCATCAGCACCGCCACCGCGTCGCGCAGCAGCGACCACGACGACCAGATGACCAGCAGCGCGATGACGATCGACGCCGCCGGGTCGGCCCAGCGCCAGCCCAGCCGCCAGATGAGGGCGCCGGCGACGATCGTCTGCAGGCTGCCCAGCGCGTCGGTCGCGACGTGCAGCCAGGCGCCGCGCACGTTGAGGCTCTCGGTCCGGCCGGCGGCGAGCAGCTGCAGGCCGACGATGTTGAAGAGCAGGCCGCCACCCGCCACCGCCATCATCACCGGCGCGTTGACCTCGGGTGGCGCCGCCAGGCGGCGGCAGGCCTCCACCACGACGTAGATCGAGATCGCCACCAGCATGGCGCCGTTGACCAGTGCCGCCAGGATCTCGGTGCGATAGTGCCCGTAGGTGCGGGTCGGCGTCGGCGGCCGCCGCGCGATGCGGATGGCGAACACCGAGAGCCCCAGCGCCGCCACGTCCGAGAGCATGTGCCCGGCATCGGCAAGCAGCGCCAGCGACCCGGTCAGCCAGCCGCCGGCCGCCTCCGCCACCATGTAGGCGGCCGCCAGCGACAGCGTCCACAGCAACCGCCGCTCGTGCCCCTCGCCAAGATTCCCGGCGGGGCCGTGCACGTGGCCGAGGCCGTGGGAGTGGCCGTGGTCGTGGGAGGGGCCGCCGTCGTGGGAGTGGCCGTGGTCGGCCGTTCGAGGTGCTGCGTCCGCGCGTCCCATCGCATCTATAGAGTACCAGGGGAGCGGCCCCGCGTCCTCGCCATCCCGAGCGCCCAAGCCCTCAGCGCCGCGAGCGCGGGCGGACGGGCCGGTCGCTCCACAGGATGCTCAGCACCAGCAGCACGCCGCCGGCCCCGGCACCGAGGAAGCAGATCATCGCCAGCCCGGGGTAGCCCAGGATCTGGAACGAGGTCGACACCCGCATCAGCAACGCCGCGCCGAGGATGAGCGCGCCCAGCACGACGCCGATGGCGATGCGGTTGGCGATCTTCTGGGCGCCGCGCATCAGCAGCGTCTCGTCGATCGTCTCGACGCGGATCGACAGCTCGTTGTTCGCCACCTTCTCGAGGATGCGGTTGGCCCGGCCCGGCAGGCGCTCGACGAACTCCTTGAGCTCGTGCATCCCGGCGAGCAGGCTGCCCGGCGAGGCGCTCTGCCGCAGCCGCCGGCCGGTGACGGCGGCGGCGTGGCGCCGCACCGCCTCGTTGGGGTCGAAGTCGGGGTCGAGGCAGCGGCCGATCTCGTCGAGCTGCAGCAGCGTCTTGCCGAGCAGCGCCAGCTCCGGCGGCAGCCGGATGCCGGCCTCGGCGCCCTCGCGCGACATCGCCAGCATCAGCCGGCCGATCGCCATGTCCTGCAGCCTCGCACCGCGGTGCTCCGCCACCAGCGCGGCGATGGTCTGTTTGAACTTCCGCGGCTCGAACTCCGGCAGCCGCTCGCCGATCCTGGCGGCCAGCACCGCCGCCGCCTCGCCGCGCCCGTCGCCGATCGCCAGCAGCAGCCGTAGCAGGCGCTCCTGCCGCTCCGGCGGCAGGCGCCCCACCATGCCGAGGTCGAGCAGCGCCAGGCGCCCGTCGTCGGTCAGGAAGATGTTGCCGGGATGCGGATCGGCATGGAAGAAGCCCGCCACCAGCACCTGATGCAGGTAGGCCGCGAACAGCTCCTCGGCGAGCGCGGCGCCGTCCATCTCCAAGCGCGCCAGCGGGCCGATGCGGGTGATCTTGCGGCCGCGCACGTAGTCCATGGTCAGGACGCGCGCGGTGGTGAAGTCGTCCACCGGCCGCGGCACCACCAGCCGCTTCCATTCCGCCAGCATCTTGCCCAGGCGGACCAGGTTCTCCGCCTCCTGCCGGTAGTCGAGCTCGCGCGCCAGCGTCTTGCGGAACTCCTTGAGCAGGCCGGTGAGGTGGATGCGCCGGCCGAGCTCGGTGTGCGCGTCGAGCAGCCCCGCCGCCTCGTGCAGCGCGGCCAGATCCTCGAGGATGGTGTCGAGGATCCGCGGGCGCTGAACCTTGACCGCCACCGGCCGCCCGTCGAGCAGCGCCGCGCGGTGCACCTGGCCGAGCGAAGCGGCGGCCAGCGGCGCCGGCTCGAACTCGGAGAAGGCCTTCGACAGCCGCACGCCGAGCTCGGCCTCGACGATGCGCCGCACCTCCTCGAAGGCGAACGGCTCGACCCTGTCCTGCAGCCGCGCCAGCGCCGTGAGGTAAGGCACCGGCAGCAGGTCGGCCCGCGTCGCCAGCAGCTGCCCGAGCTTGATGAACGTCGGTCCCAGCGCCTCCAGGTCGGCGGCCAGCGCCAGCCCCGCAGCCGCCGCATCGGCCGGCTCGTCCGCGCCAGCCTCGGCCAGCCCGGCAAAGTCCCCCTCCGCATCCGCCTCCGCCCCCAGCCGACCGTACTTCACCATCAACCGGACGATGTCCTTGTAGCGCTTCAGCTGGGCAGGACGCAAAGAGATCGCCATCCGCGGCAGACCGCCTCACCCCCCGCCCGAGCAATAACCATGCCTCGTGAGATCCCGGGCCTCCGCGGCGAGTGCCACGGGAGCGTCAGACGAGCGTCGGCTCACCGCGGGCCGGCGTGCTCGGCGTACCACGCGCACAGCCGGGTCAGCGGGCAGACCTCGCAGCGGGGCGCGCTCCGCTTGCAGACCTCCTGGCCGTGCCGGCGCAGCAGCTGGTGAGCGGGGACCAGCCAGCCGAAATCATCCGGCAGCTGGGGCTCGACCGCCATCGCCGCCGAGCGGTACATGGCGGCATAATCCTCGCTCTCCGCGCCGAAGCCGAGGCGCACCAGGACTCGCAGGGCGTTGGAGTCGGGAGCCAGGGTGCGCTTGCCGTGGGCCAGCAGCATCAGGCGGTCGGCACCCGGCTCGCCGATGCCCGGGAAACGCCGCAGCAGCCGCGCGCCGGTTCCTGCCGCGGCCTGCCGCCGCAGTTCGTCGAGGCCGATCTCGGCGGCGATGGCGGCCGCTTTCTGCACCTTGGCGGCGCGGTGAGCCGGCAGCATGCCGCCGCCGGCGATCCGCCGCGCCAGCTCGTCTTCAGGAAGCGCCAGCAGCGCTTCCGGCGTGATCCCCACCTCGTCTCGCAGCCGCTCGAAGACCCGCCGCCGGCGGTCGTCGTCGACCAGGTAGGCCACGCTTTCCAGGACCGCCGCCGCGAAGGGATCGCGGGTGATCGGCGGCTCCGGCGTGCCGTGGCACGCCTCGAGCCGCGACACCACATCCCTCAGGTCCGGCGGCCCGGCGCCCTGCGGGCTGCGCGGCTTCGGCTTCGGCTTCGGCCCCGCCGTCATGGCCCCTCCCCGGGCCGGCGCCGCGGCGCCGCCTCCGGCCGCCCCTCCCCCGCGCTCGCGCTCCGGGCCTCGAGGACGAGGCGGGTGCGCAGGTCGTGCAGCCGGTGCTCCAGCCCCACCGGGTAGCGGTGCGGGTGGACGAAGCGCTTGATGCCCTCGTGGAAGCGGCCGAGCTGCTCGGCGGCGCGGCGGCGGGTCTCGGCGAGCGGCGGCGGCGTGTAGACGCGGCGGCCGCCCCGGAGCACCGGCACCAGCAGGTCCTCGTGGGCGGTGCCGGCCGGGATCGCGCGCCGGCGGGTCATGTCCAGCGGATCGATCAGCGTCGGCGCCTCCTCGATTCCGAGCTGCAGGTCGTAGACGGCGTCCGCCACGGGCTCGCCGCCGGCGGCGACGAAACGCCGCACCTGCTGCACCCCCGGCGCCGTGATCTTGGCCGCCTGCTCCGAGAGCTTCACGCGGTAGCGCCAGGCGCCGCCCGGGTCGCGCAGCGCCGTCAGCTTGTAGACGCCGCCCAGGGCCGGATCGCCGTGGGCGGTCACCAGCCGCGTCCCCACCCCCCAGGCCGCGATCGGCGCCCGCTGCTCGACGAGGCTGCCGATCACCTCCTCATCGAGCTCGTTGCTGGCCAGGATCAGCGCCCCCGGGAAGCCGCCCTCGTCGAGGATCCGGCGCGCCTCGCGGCTCAGCCAGGCGAGATCGCCGGAGTCGAGGCGGATGCCGATCATCTCGTGCCCCGCGGCGCGCAGCCGCCGCCCCGCAGCGACCGCGTGCCGCACCCCCTCCAGCGTGTCGTAGGTGTCCACCAGGAACACGCAGTTGTTCGGCAGCGCATCGGCATATGCCAGGAACGACTCGAGCTCCGACTCGAACGACAGCACCCAGCTGTGGGCATGCGTCCCCCGCACCGGGATGCCGAGGAGCTTGCCGGCCAGCGTGTTCGAGGTCGCGGCGCAGCCGCCGACGTAGGCGGCGCGGCTCGCCGACAGCGCCCCGTCGGCGCCCTGGGCGCGGCGCAGCCCGAACTCCAGCACCTCCCCGCCCCGCGCGGCCAGCGTCACCCGCGCCGCCTTGGTGGCGATCAGGGTCTGGAAGTTGACGAAGTTGAGCAGCGCCGACTCGACCAGCTGGCACTGCGCGACCGGTCCGGTCACCCGCAGCAGCGGCTCCTGCGGGAAGACCACCGTCCCCTCGGGCACCGCGTCCACGTCGCACTCGAAGCGCAGCCCGCGCAGGTACTCGAGGAACCCGGCCGCCAGCAGCGGCCGGCGGTCGTCGCCCTCGAGCCCGGCCAGGTAGTCGAGGTCCTCGGCCGCGAAGCGGAGCCCCTCGAGATACTCGAGCGCCGGCGCCAGCCCGCAGGCCACCGTGAACCCGCCACCGAACGGCGCGCGCCGGAAGACCAGGTGGAAGGCCGCCTCCTGGCGATGCCTGCCCTCGCACCACCAGGCATGGGCCATGGTGAGCTCGTAGAGATCGGTGAGCAGCGCCAGCGAATCGCGGTAGAGCCTGCCGAGAACCGTCACCGCTTCCACGAGGACACCCCTTTCAGATCACACTCCAACCGATGATAGCCCCGCCCACCAAACCCCATGGACGAGCCCGGGGGGAGGGTCGTGGGTCCGTTGCCTCAGGCCCCCCTCAGCCCCTTTGGGCGAGGCGCCGCAGTTCACCACGCCCGCATCTACCACCTTCGCGCCTCGTCCAAAGGGGCTGAGGGGGGCCTGAGGCAACGGACCCACGACCCGGGGGGGCCCGGGCGAGTGGCGCGCCGCTTGCACTCGGCTCCCGCCAGGACCAGAAACCCCGGGCGCGCCTGCCGCCTGCGACATGGCCCATGCCATCCGATCCCGTCCCGCCTCGCGTCCCGACCTATGCGCCGATTCGCGACTATGCCCTGATCGGCGACTGCCGCACCGCGGCGCTGGTGTCGCGCTGGGGATCGGTCGACTTCCTCTGCCTGCCGCGCTTCGACAGCCCGTCGGTCTTCGCGGCGCTGCTCGACGCCGAGCGAGGCGGCCGCTTCTTCGCTCGTCCGGTGGGAGACTTCCGGGTCCGGCGCCGCTACCTCGGCCGCACCAACGTCCTCGAGACCACCTTCGAGACCGCCGGCGGCGTGCTGCGGCTGACCGACGCGATGAGCGTCGCCGGCAAGGACGAGGCCCGCGGCGAGCTGCTAGCCGAGCACGAGCTGCTGCGCTGCCTCGAGTGCGTGGCCGGCGAGGTCGAGGTCGAGGTGGGCTGCGATCCGCGTCCCGGCTGGGGCGCCGCCGGCGCCGCGGCCCAGCCCAAGGACCGCCGCGCTCTCGGCGTGACCTGGGAGCACGGCAACCAGCTGCTGGTGCTGCGGAGCGAGGTGCCGCTCACCTCGCTCGCCGAGCCCGCCGCCGGCGCCGGGGTCCACGGCCGCGAGACCCTCAGGGCCGGCGACCGCCGCTTCCTGTCGCTCGCCTCGGCGACCGCGGAGCCCGGGGTCTTCCTGCCCCTGGGCGACGCCGCCGCCCGCCGCCTGGAGCGCTCCCGGCGCTGGTGGGAACAATGGGTCGCAGCCTGCGTCTACCTCGGCCCCCATCCCGAGGCGGTGGTGCGCAGCCTGCTGACCCTCAAGCTCCTGACCTACTCCCCGTCCGGCGCGGTGATCGCCGCCCCCACCGCCTCCCTGCCGGAGGAGATCGGCGGCAGCCGCAACTGGGACTACCGCTACTGCTGGCTGCGCGACACCTCCTGGACGCTGACCGCCTTCTTCGACCTCGGCTTCCAGGAGGAGGGCCAGGCGTTCTTCTCCTGGCTGCTCTACGCCACCCGCATGCGCGCCGCGGCACCCGCCGGCCACCGCTGGACGCCGCGCCTGCGCACCCTCAACGTCGTCTACGACGTCCACGGCGAGGTGAGGCTGCGCGAGCGGCGCCTCCCCTGGCTCGAGGGCTACGCCGGCTCGCGCCCGGTGCGGGTCGGCAACGACGCGGTCGGGCAGCTGCAGCTCGACATCTTCGGCGAGGTGGCGCAGGCCGCCTTCGAGTACGTCGAGCGCGGCGGCACGCTCGACGCCTCGGAAGGGCGGCTGCTGCGGCAGCTCGGCCAGAGCGTCCGCCGCCTCTGGCGCCAGCCCGACGAGGGGATCTGGGAGAAGCGCTCCGGCCGCTGGCATCACACCTACTCCAAGGCCATGTGCTGGGTGGCCCTCGACAAGCTGCTGCTGCTCGGCGAGCGCGGCGCGATCGCGCTGCCCGCCGCCGAGGCGAGCGCCTTCCGCCACGACCGCGATGAGCTGCGCCACGCCGTCGAGACCGAGGGCTTCAGCCCGCGGCTCGGCAGCTACGTCGACGTGCTCGGCGGCGAAGATGTCGACGCCAGCCTGCTGCTGCTCGGCCTGCGCGGCTGGGACGATCCGGCGCGCTCGCCGCGCCTCGCCGCGACGCTCGAGGCGGTGCGCGGACGCCTCGAGAGCAACGGCTTGCTCTACCGCTATCCGCCCGGCGCCGACGGCATCCCCGGCGGCGAAGCGGCTTTCGGCATCTGCAGCTTCTGGCTGGCCGAGTTCCTGGCGCTCGCCGGCCGCGTCGAGGAAGCCGTCGCCCAGTTCGAGCGCGTCCTCGCCTACGCCAACGACGTCGGACTGTTCGCGGAGGAGATCGATCCGCAGACCGGGGCGGCCCTGGGCAACTTCCCGCAGGCCTTCACCCACGTCGGGCTGATCTCGGCAGCCCTCGCCATCACCGCGGCCACCGGCGGCGCACGCGGCCCCCAGGCCCCGGCCGCCGGCGCCAAAGCGGTGCGCCTGTGAACCTCGGCAGCATCTTGCTCTGGGGCTTCTGCGCCACGGCGGTGCTCACCACCTGCCTTGCCGCGAGCCAGGGGCTCGGCCTGTCGCGCATCTCGATGCCGCTGATCCTGGGCGCCGCCCTCACCCCCGACCGCCGGCGCGCCAACCTCTACGGCTTCGCCCTGCACATGACCAACGGCTGGCTGTTCGCGGTCGTCTACGCGCTGGTGTTCGAGAGCTGGCACCGCGCCACCTGGTGGCTGGGCGCCACCCTCGGCCTGGTGCAGGCGCTCTTCATCCTGGTCGTGGCGATGCCGCTGCTGCCCTACGTCCACCGGCGCATGGCGAGCGAGGATTACGGCCCGAACCCGACCAGCCAGCTCGAGCCGCCCGGCTTCCTGGCCCTCAACTACGGCCGTCTCACGCCGATCGCCACCATCCTCGCCCACCTGCTGTACGGCGCCATCCTCGGCGCCTTCTACACGCTGTCGCGGTGATTCGAAGCCTCACCTTCCCATCCTGATCAGAATCGCTTGCGCAGGAACTCGAAGACAACATAGCCGGCCAGCGCCGCCAGCACCGCGATGAGGAAGTTGGTGGGCGTGACCACGTCGAGAAGGGCCCATTTCAGACCCATCGCCCGCCCTTTCCCCGAGCGTGCGAATTCACCCATCAGCAAGTTGGCGTAGAACAGAAACACGATGAACCCGATCTCGATCAGCGCCCGCTGCACGCTCTTCTTCATCTCACGCCCTCGCCCAGGGCACGACCGCAGCACTCTCGCCAGCACCGTTTGCAGGTGGCGAATCTCGCGCTTCAGGGCGGCGGCCGCCAGTTACTTCTTACCTGGCGGCGCCTTGGGGCCGCTCTTGGCGGCGCGGTAGCCTGCCTTGACCGCGTCGGCTTCCGTCATGTACCGGCCGAGGCGGGACACTAGCGCAGTGCACTAGCGCTCCACCGTGACGCCGTGCCAGAACGCCACGTGATCCTTGATCCGGGCCGCCGCCGCCTTCGGCGCGGCGTAGAACCAGGCGCCGTCCCGGTTCTCCTGGCCGTCGACCACCACGTCGAAGTAGCTCGCCGTGCCCTTCCAGCCGCAGACGGTGGTGGTCGAGCTCGGCCGCAGGAGCTCGCGACGCACCGCGCCGGGAGGGAAGTAGACGTTGCCCTCGACGACCTCGTAGGCGTCACTCTCGGCAATCACCGTGCCCTTCCAGATCGCGCGCGCCACCGCGTTCCTCCCACCTGGGCGCCCGGTCGGCTCGCCCGCTTTCATTCTATGCTCCGCCACCACCCCGGATCCGCCGGCGGAGAGGATAGAATCGGCACCGTGGAAGCCGTGGCAGAACGAGCATTGGACCGCCAGACCCTGCTGTCCAGGTACCGCGACACCCGCGCGCTCAGCGTCGAGCTGTGCCGGCCGCTGAAGGCCGAGGACTACCGCATCCAGTCGATGCCGGACGTCAGCCCGCCCTGGTGGAACCTCGGCCACACCTCCTGGTTCTTCGCCAAGAACGTCCTCGAGCCGTTCGGGCGCTACCGCGCCGCCGACGCCCGCCTCGAGTATGCGCTCAACTCCTACTACGAGTCGCTCGGCCCACGCCTGGCCCGCGATCACCGCGGCCTGGTCACGCGCCCCACCACCGACGAGGTCTTCCGCTTCCGCTCCAGCGTCGACGAGCGCCTCGAAGCGATCCTCCGCGAGGCCCCCGAGGACGACCTGCCGCGCCTGCGCTTCCTCGTCTTCACCGGCATCCAGCACGAGCAGCAGCACCAGGAGCTACTGGTGACGGAGATCAAGCACATCCTCGGCGCCAACGTCCCGGAGCTGCGCGAGCCCTACCTCGCCGGCGTGGGGTATCCGAGCGCGCCGCCGTCCGCCCCGGCCGCCCCGCTGCGCTTCGTCTCCTTCGCCGCCGGCCTGCACGAGTTCGGCAATCTCGAGGGGGGCTGGTGCTGGGACAACGAGATGCCGGTCCACCGGGCCTGGCTCGACGGCTACGCGCTCGCCGACCGCCTGGTGACCAACGGCGAGTACCTCGAGTTCGTCGACGCCGGCGGCTACTCGGATCCGCTTCTCTGGCTCGCCAACGGCTGGGCGCGGGCCAGGGACGCCGGCTGGTCGGCGCCGCTCTACTGGGAGCGCGACGCGGCGGGCGCCCACGGCGGCTGGCGCCAGTGGACCCTCGCCGGCCTGTGCGACCTGGACCTCGAGGAGCCGGTCGCCCACGTCAGCTTCTACGAGGCCGACGCCTTCGCCCGCTGGCAGGCGCGCAGCGGCGGCGAGCGGGCCGGCACCCGCCTGCCCACGGAGCGCGAATGGGAGCGCGCGGCGCGGCTGTCCGGCTTCCCGGGGCAGGCCGCCAACTTCCTCGATCCGCGGGTCCTCCACCCGCGCCCCGCCGGCGGCCACCGGCGGAGCGGGGAGAGCGCCGGCGGCCCGTTGGCGCAGATGGGCGGCGATCTCTGGGAGTGGACCACCAATCACTACGAGCCCTACCCCGGCTACCAGCCCTTCGACGGCGCCCTGATGGAGTACAACGGCAAGTTCATGGACAACCAGCGCGTGCTGCGCGGCGGCTCCTGCGCCACCCCCGCCGACCACATCCGCCCCAGCTATCGCAACTTCTGGCCTCCCGACACGCGCTTCCAGTTCACCGGCATCCGCCTCGCCCGCACCGAGCGCTGAGCCGCCCCTCCGGGCCTTCCCCGCTGCCTCTCTTTGGACGAGGCGTCCCCTGGCCTCGGGTGTCCCCCTCCTGCTTCGCTGGGGGCGAGGGTTTGAAGGGCACCGACCGCGGACTTCGAGGGCCTCGCCCCCAGCGAGGCAGGAGGGGACACCCGAGGAGGGAGGGACCCCCTCGCCCTCCCCAAGGGACCTACCAGTGGGAGGTGCCGGGAGCGCCCTTGAAGGGTCCCACGATGTCGTGGGTGATCCAACCGCCGTAGAAGTCGCCGGGCTGGGCCTGGACCTGCTCGCCGTCGAGGTAGCAGGCGTCGACCGCATGCGGGTAGAAGGCGATGTAGTTGCGGAGCTCTTTGTAGGGGACCGTCGGGTCGGGGTAGTACCAGGCGCCGTTCTCGGAGCGGCGGCGGGCGCTCGCTCCTGCCGCGGCAACCGCCCCTGGCGCCCCCGGCGCAGCCGTCGCCGCTGCCGCGGCCGCCGCCCCTGGCGCCGGCGCCACGAGATGGTAATAGCTCGCCAGGCCTTTCCACTCGCACCAGTTCCGGCGCTCGGAAGGCACCAGGCACTCCATGCGGACGTCCTCGGGAGGCAGGTAATAGACCGGCGGATGGCTGGTCTCCAGCACCCGCAAGGCGCGCCGGCTGGCGGCGAGCTCAATGCCGGCGAAGCGGACCTCGACCAGGCGCGTGCTCGCCTCGACGCGCGGCGGCCGCGGGTAGTCCCAGACCGATTCCTGGCCAGGACCGGGCGTTTCCGCATCCGGCGGATAGTTGGCTCGCCGCTTCATTTACGTCCTTCCTTCGCTTCGATTGATCCTGCCGATCGTCTCGAGGTTGGCGGCGAATTCTACCATGGCGCCTCGGACGGCGCCGTGATTCGGCAGTGGGTCGGTTTCCCCTGCGCCCCTTTGGGCGAGGCGCCAAAGCTCTGCTCGCCAACCCCTATGGCGCCTCGCCCAAAGGGGCGCAGGGGAAACCGACCCACTACCCGTGATTCGACGCCCCCGGAGCCGCCGCACGTGCATGCTACTGTTTCGGGACGGTTCATTCGCTCGCGTCCCATCGCAGGCCGCCCCGGCGCCAGAAGGAGGAGCCGATGAAGCGTCGCAACGTCTCGAGCGGAGCGCCCTGGGAGTCGATCGTCGGCTACTCGCGGGCGGTGCGGGTCGGGCCCTACATCCACGTCGCCGGCACCGCCGCGGTCGACGCCGGCGGCGCCGTCGTCGCCCCCGGCGACGCCTACGCCCAGACCGTGGCGATCCTGGGCATCGTGGCCGCGGCGCTGGAGCGGGCGGGCGCCCACCTCTCGGACGTGGTGCGCACGCGCGTCTTCGTCACCGACATCGAGCACGACTGGGAAGCCATCGGCCGCGCCCACGGCGAGGTCTTCCGCGACATCCGGCCGGCCTCCACCATGGTCGAGGTGCGCCGCCTGATCTCTCTCGAGATGCGCGTCGAGATCGAAGTCGACGCCATCGCGGCCAGCTCCGGCGACGACGACTGAAGCCTAGTGCACTGCGCTTCCGACCGGTGCGGCGCCGTGTTCCCGGTGGCGAGCCCCGGCGATCCCCGCGGCGCCGCGGCTCACGGCTTGCGCTGCCGCCAGGGGCGCCGCTGCCGCCAGGCCCTTCGCCAGGGCCGGCGCAGCCGCCAGGCCCGCCAAGGCCGGCGCAGGCGCCAACCACGCTCGCCCGCAGGAGTTCCGGAGCGCATTGGTCCTATGCTGCTACATCATAAACATGCTGTCAAGCGCGCTCGCGGAATGGCCAGCATGGCAGAATAGCGGAATGGCGGAATCGCAAAGTTCCGGCGTCCGCGCTCGCCGGCAGCCCCGAGATCAGCGCACGGCCAGCACCCGTGCCGTGACATCTTCGGGGAGCACGAAGTCGCCGCGGCCGACGCGCCGCCAGTCGAAGTCCGCGGCCAGGTCGGCAGGCAGGCAGGGGCGCGGCGCGTCGAGCAGGCCCAGGCTCCAGGCGAGATAGCCGGTCACCTGCGCGGGCGCCGCGCCGGCCGCGCGCAGCCCGGCCAGGGTCAGCGCCGGATCGCGCTTCGAGAGCTTCTCGCCGCCGGCGCCGAGCACCAGCGGCACGTGGGCGTAGGCCGGCCGCCGCCCCCCCAGGGCGGCGATCAGCTGCACCTGCCGCGCCGTCGAGGCCAGCAGGTCGGCGCCGCGCACCACCTCGTCGATCTCCATCCGCAGGTCGTCCACCACCACCGCCAGCTGGTAGGCGTAGAGGCCGTCCCGGCGCTTGAGCACGAAGTCGCCGGCCGTCAGGTCGACGCGCTCGCGCTGCGCGCCCTGCACCCGGTCGACGAAGCGGACCTCCCGCGCGCCGGTGCGGAAGCGCAGCGCCGCGTCCGGCCGCGGCGCGCTGCACAGCGCCGCGAACCAGCCCGCCGCCAGCCGCCGCGGCCGCCACGCCGCCGGGTACGGCGGCAGGCGGTCGGGGCCGTGCGGCGCCGAGGCGATCCCCGCCGCCTCGACCATCTCGACCATCCCGCCCATCCCGGGAGTCCCGTCCATCCCGGCCCTACCGGCGAGCGCCGCCAGGTCGCGGCGCGAGCGCCGGCAGGGGAACAGCCGTCCGGCCGCCGCCAGCTCGGCCAGCGCCGCCTCGTACAGCGGCGAGCGCTGCGATTGGCGGTACGGCCCGTACGGCCCGCCGGCGTCCGGGCCCTCGTCCCAGTCGAGGCCGAGCCAGGCCAGGTCGGCGCGCTGCTCCGCCGCCATGCCCGGAATCACGCGCGGCGGATCGAGGTCCTCCTCCCGCCAGACGAACGTGCCGCCGCGCCGCCGCACCGACAGCCAGGCCGCCAGCGCCGAACGCGCGTTGCCGACGTGGACCGGCCCGGTCGGCGACGGCGCATAGCGACCGCGCGGCCTGGACGAGAGGTCCCGTCGCGCTTCGCCGGCCGGGATCGGGGGCATCGCCTTGCGCAGGTGCGTACAGCCGCCGAGAGTCGCGCCGGCCCGCGTCAGTCGCTGCCGGCCGGCGCCGCCAGGTCGGGCTCGCCGTCGCGCGCCAGCCGCTCGAGCATGGCGGCGCGCACGCGGTCGCGGAGCCTCAGGGCGGCGGCCCAGTCGTCGCCGTCCGGCCAGATGGGAGGCAGCACCTCGACCTCGACCGTGCCGCGGCGGAAGATCGCGGCGTCGTCGCGGAAGACGTGGCGCGTGCCGCGCAGCGCGGCGGGAAGGACCGGGGCGCCGGCCTGCGCCGCGGCGAGGAAGCCGCCGAGACGGAAGGCGCGCAGGCCGGGCGCGCGCCGGAAGGTGCCCTCCGGGAAGATGACCAGCGACTCGCCGGCGCCGAGGGCAGCCGCCGCCTTCGGCACCTCGCCGGCGCTCTGCACCGCGTCGAAGCGCTCGACCAGCAGGGCGCCCAGCCGCCGCATCATCACCCGCGACAGGAAGCTGTCCTCGAGCTCGCGCTTGGCGACGTAGGCGAAGTCCGGCGGCAGCATCGCGGTGAGCGCCACGGCGTCGAGGTAGCTGGCATGGTTGACCGCCACCAGGCAGGTGGCGGCGCCCCTGGTCCCGGTTCGCGCCCGTCCGCCGGCCTCGCCCCGGCCGGCCGTGGCCGCGCCGTCCTCGGGACGCCCGGCGGCCGGGACGGCCGCTCCGCCGCCGGCCGCCACGTCGCGGGCGGCGAGATGCTCGAGGTGCTCGAGCCCGCGGGCGCGCAGCGGCAGCCCGGTGCAACGGAACATGAGCCGCGCCGCCGCGCGCGTCAGGCGGCGTCGCCGGCCGAGCCCGGGCAGCAGCGCCACCGCCAGCCACAGCGGCGCGCCGGCCAGCCCGAAGATCGACCAGACGTACGCGCTGTACAGCGGCGCCCAGGCCGCGCGGCCGGCGCGTCCGAGCTGCACCCGGGCGGCGGCCAGCGCCAGGCGGGCGAGCTGCAGGCCCATCGCGGCGCTGCCCTGGCCGATCCGCCCGGACAGGTAGAGCTCCCGGCTGGCGGCCCGCCGCACCTTGCCGCTCGAGGTCTTGGGCACGGCGTGCGGCGGCGCCAGCACCACCTCGTCGGCGGGCTCGCCGAGCAGCGCCACCGCGGCGTCCTGCACCGCCTCGCGCAGCCGCTGCCGCTCCGCCTCCTCGGTCGCCCTCGTCTCGGCCAGCACCACCAGGCGCTCCGTGCCGGTGGCGCGGTCCGCCACCCCGAAGACCGCCACGCAACCCCTGCGGATGCCCGCCACGCCGCCCACCGCGGCCTCGAGCTCGTGCGGGTAGAGGTTGCGCCCGGCGCGGATGATGATGTCCTTGTCGCGGCCGGTGATGAACACCTCGCGCCCGACGGTGTAGGCGCGGTCTCCCGAGTCGAGCCATTCGCCGCGGCGCAGGCGGCGGGTCGCCTCGGCATCGCGGAAGTAGCCGCCGGTGGCCGACGGCCCGCGGAAGTGCAGGCTCCCCTCCTGGCGGTCGCCGACCTCGTGACCGGCGGCGTCCACGATGCGCAGCTCGTGGTCCGGCAGCGGCACGCCGCAGCCGACGAAGCGCAGCACGCGCGCGCCCGGGCCGCCGTCCGCACCGTCGCCCGGGCCGCCGTCCGCGCCTTCGCCCGGGCCGCCGTCCGCGCCGCCGTCCAGGCCGTCCCCGCCGACCGCCGCGCCGGGCTTCGCCATCGCGGCCGGCCGCTCCTCGTCCGCCACCAGCCTCCGCGGCGAGCCCGGCGCCGCCGGCACCGCCCGGCCCGAGCGCTCGAAGGCCTCGCGCTCCACCACGTCCACGACCGGACCGCGGCCCAGCGACGGGATGGCGAGCGCCAGCGAGCACTCGGCGAGGCCGTAGACGGGGGCCATCGCCTCGGGGCGGAAGCCGTACCGGCGGAAGCGCCCGGTGAAGCGCCGGATGGCCTCGGGGCTCACCGGCTCGGCGCCGTTCAGCGCGAACCGCCACGCCGACAGGTCGACCCCGGCCAGCTCCTCGTCCGCGACCTTGCGCGCGCACAGCTCGTAGGCGAAGTTGGGCGCCGCCGACAGCGTGCCGCGGTGGCGCGACAGCAGCTGCAGCCAGCGCGCCGGGCGCGCCAGGAAGCCGAGCGGCGACATCAGCACCAGCGGCATGCCGAAGTAGAGGCTCGCCATCCAGGCCCCGATCAGCCCCATGTCGTGATAGAGCGGCAGCCAGCTCACCACCACGTCCTGCGGCCCGATCGCCACCGCCTGTCCCAGCGCGCGCAGGTTGGCGAGCAGGTTGGCATGGGTCAGCACGACGCCCTTCGGCCGGCCGGTGCTGCCCGAGGTGAACTGCAGCAGGGCCACGTCCGCGGCGGCCGGCACGCCGGCGCCGCCGCCCTCTCCCGAGGCCGCGCTCGCCGTCTCGTCCTCCCCGGCACGGGCAGCGCCGGCGCGGCCCCTGCCGTGGCCATCGCCGTCCCCCTCCTCCAGCTCCGCCACCGTCGCCACCCGCCCCAGCCCGAGGACCTGCGCTCGCAGCAGGCGGGCGACGGTCATCACCTCCGGGAAGGTGATCAGCGCCACGGCTTGCGAGGTGCCGAGGATGCCCGCCTGCCGCCGCAGGTGGTCCTCGATCTGGCTGCGCCGCGCGGGCGGGTAGAGCGGCACCGGCACGCCGCCGGCCAGCAGCACGCCGAAGAACGCCATGAAGTAGTCGTGGCCGCTGGGCAGCATCAGCGCCACCGCCTGCCCGCGCTCGACGCCGGCGGCCCCGAGGCCGGCCGCCACCCGCCGCGCGCGCGCCAGCAGGTCGCCGTAGGTCAGCTCCCGCGGCGCGCCGTCACCGGGATAGAAGAGCAGGTGCCGCCGCCGGGGATGCCGGTCGGCGTGCCATTCCAGGACCTCGACCAGCGACCGCGTCCGCTCCGGCGCCGCCTCGGCCGGGCCCTCGAAGACTGCCGCCTCGTCCGCCGGCGCGCCGGCGGTCGCCGCCATCCCGGGCGCCGCCGCCCCGGCGACCTCCTCCACTCCGGCCGCCGCGAGCGCCCGCGCCAGGTCCGCCGGCGTCTCGGCGCTGCCCAGCACCTCGTCCGGCAGCTTCACCCCGAAAGCCCGCTCGAGCCGCGCCACCAGCTCCGCCCGCCCCAGGCTGTCGAGCCCGAGGTCGCGCTCGAGCGACGACCCCATGTCGATCCGCCTGGGCGCCGCCTCCACCTGCCCCGGACGCATCTCGCGCGCCACCTCCCGCGCCAGGCGCAGGAGCTCGAGCTCGGCCGGCGGGGGCGCCGTCTCCCTCATGCCGTCATCTTCTCACCGCACGGCCGAGAAAGCGCTCGGTCGGGGGGTCCGTTACCTCTGCCGACCCTTGGGCGAGGCGGCAAAGTCCACCGTCGCTGCTCCCATGGCCTTCGCCCGATGGGAGGCAGAGGTAACGGACGCACGACTCGCACGACTCGCACGACTGAAACGCAGCGACTCGAGGCACGGCACTCCCGGGCCGCGCCGCGCCAGCCACAGCAGCGAGGCCCCCCGCGGCGGCAGCGCCATCGGCACCTCCGACCAGCGGTCCGCCCGCAGGCGGCCGCGGGCGAGCGGCGGGCCGGCGGTTCCCCCGCTGTCGCCGGCGGCGGCGACCACCTCGCCCTCGACCCCGGGCGCCAGCACCGCGGCGCGCAGGCGCACCTCGGCGATCCCGGGCGGCAGCTCGATCTCGACCGTGCCGAACAGCGGCCGGCATCCTTGGAGCGCCGTCGCGCCGTCCGCCGGACCCGGCCCCGGCAGCAGCAGGGCGGCGCTGGTATGCGGCGGCAGCGGCGGCGGGTGCCAGCGCAGGCGATGGCGCCGCTCGTCCGGCAGGTAGGCGAAGTCCAGGCCGGGGCCATCCAGCGCCGTGCCCGCCAGCAGCTCGCGGCGTACCCGCGCCAGCACCGCGATCTCGCCCGGCGGCGGCGCCGGTCCCGCCGCCGCGCCCGGCGCCGGCGGCAGCAGGGGCTCGCCCAGCAAGGGCAGGTGGAGCAGCGCCGGCTCGGCGGCGGCGATCTCCGGCAGCGGCCGCCGCCTGGCCAGGCTCTCGACCAGTGCGCCGGGTCCGTGCAGGGACGCCTCGGTCAGGTCCGGGCTGCACAGCCCGAGAGCGTCGATCGCCGGCCCGTCGTGCACGACCGACAGCAGCCCGGCGTCGGTGAGGAGCAGCGGCTGCCGGTGCCCATGCGCCGCGAGCCACGCCGCTGCCCCCTGATGCCCACGGTACAGCTCGATCGCGCCCCGCGCCGACTCGCGGGCCCAGTGCGGGAAGGCCAGCACCAGCAGCAACGGCAGCACCAGCGGCGCCGACCACCAGCGGCGCGCCGCGGCCGGCAGCCCTGCCGCGGGCGGCAGCCCTGTCACGGGCGGCGGCCCTGCCGCGGGCGGCGGTCCTGCCGCGGCCGGCGGTCCTGCCGCGGGCTCCCGGCTGGCGCCATCCTCGCCGCCCGCGCCACTCGCGCCGCCGCTCCGCCGTTCCCGCCACCGCGCCGCCAGCGCCTCGCTCGCCAGCCCGGTACCCGCGAGGGCAAGCAGCCAGGCGAGCGCCAGGCCCCCGTGGTGATGGCGCATCTCCTGCCACAGCAGGAGGATCGACAGCGGCGCCAGCGCCGCCAGCACCAGCCAGGCGGCCGCCAGCGGCGCGAGCACGACCAGCGGCGCCAACGCGGACGGCGCGGACGGCGCGGGCGGCGCGGCCGCTCGCCGGCGGGCGATCGTCGCATAGAGGACCGCCGCCGCGGTCCCGGCCGCGAGCAGGCCGACCGGCGGCCAGAGCGCCGTCGGCTTGGCGCCGAGGTACACCGGCAGCAGCCCGCGGCGCAGCACCGCGACATAGCTCGCGATCCGTGCCCCGAGCGGCAGCCAGGGCACGTGCAGCCAGGACTTGGCGAGCGCGCCGGCCGGCTCGAAGATGCCGGTCGCCAGCCAGTCGCACCAGGCCAGCGCCATCCCCGGGACCAGCACCGCCGCGCCCGTCCACCGCGGCCAGGGCAGGCGCCTGCCGCCCACCAGCGCCAGCGCCGCGAGCAGCGTCAAGGCGCCGTTCTCGGGCCGCGCGAGCGGCAGGGCCGCGGTCGCGATCGGCGCCCAGGTCCGCGCCGAGCGCCAAGAGTGCCAGGGCGCCCCACCAGGACCGCCTCCTCCACCGGCGGCGGCCCCGCCGCCCTCGCCCGCCCCATGTCCACCGCCAGCCCCATCCCCGCCGCCCGCCCCACCGCCGCCGCCGGCCCCACCCCCGTCGCCGGCCCCGCCGCCCAGGCTCTCCATCCACAGCGCGCAGGCCAGCACCAGCAGCGCCGCGTTGGCCGCGCTCTCCATCCCCGCGGCCGCCCCGAAGCCGATCGGGCCCGACCAGACCAGGCAGAGCCCGCCCGCCAGCGGCCACGGCTCCCGCAGCCGCGCCGCCCGCAGCGCGCGCGCCGCCGCCAGCCCCAGCGCCCAGAGGGTCGCCACCCCCAGCCAGCGCGACCAGCGCGACCAGGCCGCCAGGTCCCCGGACAGCCAGTGCGGCGGCACCAGCAGCCATGGCCACAGCGCCGACGACGCCCCGGTCGACGGCTCTCCGGCGTTCCACTGCCACGGCCTGCCGCGCGCCGCCTGCTGCGCGTAGCGCACGAAGATGTAGGCGTCGTCGAGCGGCAGCAGCCATCCCGGCGGCGCCCCGGCCACCCGCGCCCGCGCCGCCAGCTCGAGCGGCAGCGAGCACACTTCCCCGAAGAGCACCGCCGCCGCCAGCAGCAGCGCGGCCTCCAGCCCGCGCCGGCCTACGAGCCGGCGTCCGCGCCGGCGCCGGGGCCCGGCGGCACCCTCCCCATCGAGGCTCATGGTGCCCGCAATGGTAATCGACTGGCACCCGAGACCGGCGCCACCCGCGGGCGGTGGAAGTCCGCCGCCCGCCACCATTTCCGTCCCCGCGACCCGGCCGCAGGCGCCCTCGGTCCTCCGCTCGTCCTCAGTCGGTGCCGATGCCGTGGAGCGGCCCCGCCGCCTCCGCCGCCACCTCCGCAGCCGCCTCGACCGCCGGCGGCTCCTTCTCGAAGTAGCTGTACAGCAGCGGCAGCACGAACAACGTGATCGCCGTCGCGGTGACCAGCCCGCCCACGATCACCATCGCGAACGGCCGGGCCGTCTCGGCCCCGACCGCCCGCGACAGCGCCGCCGGCAGCAGGCCGAGGCTGGCCATCAGCGCCGTCATCAGCACCGGGCGCATCCTGCTCTCCGCACCCTCGCGGATGGCCGCCGCCTCCGGCAGCCCGCGCCCGCGGAGCTCGCGGATGCGCTCGATCATCAGCACCCCGTTCTGCACCGCCACCCCGAACAGCGCGAGAAAGCCGACCAGCGACGCCACCGACAGCGCCAGGCCGGCGATCCACAGCGCCAGCACGCCGCCGACCGCCGCGAAAGGAATGTCGAGCAGGATCAGCAGCGACATGCGCGCCGAGTTGAACGCCAGGAACAGCAGGAAGAAGATCGCGGTCAGCGTCAGCGGCACGATCAGCAGCAGCCGCTTGACCGCCCGCTGCTGGTTCTCGAACGCGCCGGTCCAGACCATGTGATAGCCCGGCGGCAGCCGCACCGCCGCCGCCACCCGGCGCTGCCCCTCGTCCACCACCGACCCCAGGTCCCGCCCCGAGACCGACAGCTTGACCGCGATGCGCCGCGCGTTCTCCTCGCGGTAGATGCGCGCGAAGCCGGGCGCCACGTCGACCCTCGCCAGCGACCCGAGGGTGAACTTCTCGCCGTTCGGCCCGACCACCGGCAGCGCGCGGATCGCGTCCAGGTCCGAGACCGCCAGCGGCGACATCTTGACCACCAGGTCGAAGGTCCGCTCCCCCTCCAGCACGTGGCTGGCGACGCCGCCGCCCAGCGCGGTCTCGATCACCGACTGCACGTCGTCGACGGTGAGCCCCGAGCGCGCCACCGCCTGACGGTCGACCACGATCTGCACCTGCGGCTGCCCGGCCAGCCGCTCGGCCGCCACGTCCGCCGCCCCCGGCACCTTCGCCAGCGCCGCCGCCGCCTGGTCGGCGAGCGCCTGCAGCTTCACCGGGTCGTGGCCGAAGATCTTCACCGACAGCTCCGACTTCACCCCCGACACCGCCTCGTTGACGTTGTCCTCGATCACCTGCGACACCGTCAGCTCGGTGCCCGGGATGCGCTCGAGCCGCGCCCGGATGGCGTCGGACAGCCCCTCGCGGTCGCTCGCCGTCGTCCAGCGCCGGCGCGGCACCAGGTCGGCGAAGATCTCCACCGTGTCGAAGCCGTTGATGTCGGTGCCGTCGTCCGGCCGCCCGAGCTGCGACACCACCGTCTTGACCTCGGGGAAGCTCGCCAGGATGCGGCGCGCCTCGGTGGTGAGGCGGTCCGCCTCGCTGGGGGAGATCGACCCCGGCATGGTGATGCGCACCCACAGCGCGCCCTCGTCGAGCTTGGGCAGGAACTCCGAGCCCAGGTTCGCCGCCACCAGCCAGGCGACGCCGAGCGACGCCACCGCCGCCGCCAGCACCGGCAGCCGCCGCCGCAACGCGAAGTCGAGCGCCGGCCGGTAGAGCGCCTGCATCCGGCCGACCAGGCGCGACGGCACCGCGGCGAGCTGGCGCTCGAGGTCGACCGCGAAGCTGAGCAGGGTCGGCACCACGAACAGCGCCAGCAGCGTCCCCGCGACGAGCGCGAAGGTCAGCGTCAGCGCCATCGGCCGGAAGATCTTCCCCTCCACCCGCTGCAGCGTGTAGAGCGGGATGAAGGCGGTGAGCAGGATCGCCTTCGAGAACAGGATCGGCTTGCCCATCTGCGCGACCGACTGCTGGATCGCCTCGCCGATCGTGCGCAGCCTGGCGCCGCGCAGCTCGACGATGCGCAGCAGGTTCTCGGCCACCACCACCGCCGAATCGACGATGATGCCGAAGTCGATCGCGCCCATCGAGATCAGGTTCGCCGGGATGCCGGTCAGGTCGAGCAGCAGGAAGGCGCCGAGCAGCGACAGCGGCACCACCGCCGCGACGATCAGCGCCGAGCGCCAGTTGCCGAGCCCCAGGAACACCACCAGCACCAGCAGCACCAGGCCGATGCCCTCGGCCATGTTCGTGCGCACCGTCAGCAGCGTGCGTTCGATCAGCTCGGTGCGGTCATAGTGCGGCACCAGGCGCACCCCGGCGGGCAGCTCGCGGTTGATCTCGACCGCCTCGGCGCGCACCTTCTCGAGCACCGCCAGCGCGTTCTCGCCCTTGCGCAGCAGCACGATGCCCTGCACCACGTCGTCCTCGTCCGGCCCCGGCCGGCCGGCGGCGTCCTTGGCCAGCTTCCCCACCCGGCCGAGCCGGATCGCCGGGCCGAACGACACCCGCCCGACGTCCCGGATCAGCACCGGCGTGCCGCCGCGCGCGGCCACCGCGATCGCCCCGATGTCGTCGAGGTTCTGCACCATGCCGAGGCCGCGCACGACGTAGATCTCGCTGCCGTGCTCGATGTAGGCGCCGCCGGCGTTGCGGTTGCCGTTGGCGAGCGCGTCGAAGACCGACTTGAGAGTGATGCCGTACGACTTCAGCTTCAGCGGATCGACCAGCACCTGGTACTGCTTGGTGGGGCCGCCGAAGCCGACCACGTCGACCACCCCCGGCACGGTGCGCAGGCGGCGCTCGACCACCCAGTCCTCGAGCGCCTTGAGCTCGAGAAGCGAGTATCCCCGCGGGCCGCGCAGCGTGTAGCGGTAGATCTCGCCCACCGGCGTCGAGTCGGGCGACAGCCCCGGCCGCGCCCCCGCCGGCAGCTCGACGGCCTGCAGGCGCTCGAACGCCTGGTTGCGCACGTAGGCCGGGTCGGCGCCGTCCTCGAACACCAGCGTCACCACCGACAGCCCGAACAGCGAGATCGAGCGCATCGAGGCGCGCTTCGGGATGCCGTTCATCTCGTTCTCGACCGGCACCGTCACCAGCTGCTCGACCTCCTCGGCGGCGTGGCCGGGGAACAGCGTGATGATCTGCACCTGGACGTTGGTGACGTCGGGGTAGGCTTCGACCGGCAGCTCGCGGAAGGCGGCGATGCCGGCGCTGACGAACACCACCAGCAGCGCCACGATCACCACCCGGCTGCGCAGCGCCTGGGCGGTGAACCGCTGCAGCAGCCCGCGATGGGCGTGCTGGTGGGCGGCGCTCGCGGTGGACCCGGACCCGGTGGACACGGTATGGATCGATCCAGGGCGCGCGCCGCCCGTCAGCCGCCGGAGGTCAACAGCGACTCGAGCAGCAGGCTGCCGTCCACGACCACGCGCTGGCCGCGGTCGAGCCCGGCCAGGATCACCGTCTTGCCGCCGCGCTCGGCGCCGGCGGTGACCGGGCGGCGCGCGAACCGGCCGCGCCCCTCCTCGACGAAGACGTAGCGCTGCTTGCCCTCGGCCACCACCGCCGCCGACGGCACCTCGAGCGCCGGCCGCCGCGCCGGGTCGGTGACCTCGACCTCGACGTACATCTCGGCTTTCAGCAAGCGGTTCGGATTGTCCACGCGGCCGCGCGCCTTCACCGTCCGCGTCGCCGGATCGAGCGTGTCGCCCACCACCTCGACGCGGCCGCCGAAGACGCGTTGCGGATAGGCGTTGCAGTGCAGGGCCAGCGGCAGCCCGGCGCGCACCGCGGCGAGGTCCTGGTCGACGACGTCGAGGTACACCCAGAGGCGCGACGGGTCGGAGATCACGTACAGCGGCCCCTGGGCGTCGGTGCGCACCTCGAGGCCGGGATTGATCGCGCGGTCCACCACCACCCCGGCGATCGGGCTGCGCAGCACGAACCGCTGGTCCACGCCGCGCGCGCCGCCGAGCCCGCCGCCGAGCAGCGCCAGCCGGCTCGCGGTCCGCTCGCTCTCCACCTTGGCGCGGTCGCGGTCCGCCTGCGCGGCCTCCAGGTCCTTCTTCGGCGCCGCCGCGTGCTCGACCAGCTCGCGCACCCGCGCCAGGGTGCGCTCGGCCACCGCGAGGTCGGTCGCGGCGCGGTTGGCGTCGGCCTGCGCCTGGCCGAAGTCGGGCGACTCGATGGCGGCGAGCGGCGTGCCCCGCTCCACCTGCCGCCCGAGGTCGGCCAGCAGCCGCCGCACCCGTCCGCCGACCGGCGGGAACACGCGCGCCGTGCGGTCCTCGTCCCAGGCCAGCCGGCCGGTGGTGCGCACCGTCCCGACCGGCGCCGGCTCGGTCGCTGCCGTGGAAAGTGATGCGAGCTCTGCCGCGTCCTCGTGGTAGACGATGCGCTCGCCGCCCTCGATGCGCGGCCCCTGCGGATCGCCGCCGCGGCGCTCCGGCCGGCAGCCCGCCACGGTCACCGGCGCGGCCGCCAGCAGCGCCGCGAGCAGGGCTGCCGGCAGCGCCGCGGTCGTGCCCGTCCCGCCGGCTGCGCGGAAGCGCCGGCAGCGCGGCCGGCGGTGGCTGCTCGAGGTTGCCGAAGATTGCATGGCTGGTGGTCGTCGACGCGGCGGCGGCTGGCGGGACGGCAAAGGATACCGCCGGCGCACGTTAAGAAAGTACAAAAAACTCTCGCCGCCCCCGCCATGATAAAATGTCGAAAATCCTGAAGATCTCTGCTGCGCCGGCGTCGGGGCGCGACGGAGTCAGCCCATGTCCTTCATCGCTTCCGGGACCTCCGACCGGGACCCGGGTCCACCGCCTCAGCCGCAGCCGACACCGCGCCGGCCTGCCAGGGAGCTCATCCCCGACCTGGCCGCCGCCGCGGCGCTGATCGCGGCGCTGATCCTCCTCTACCACCAGGTCCTCCGCCTCTGGTGGACCCACGACGACGTGTTCAACCTGCACTACGTCTCCCAGCACCGTCCCTGGCAGTACTGTCTCGAGCCGCAGGTCTGGCGGCAGCTGCCGATGCGCATGCTGACCCCCCTGCTCTTCCTCTCCCTGCACCTCGACCTCGCGCTCTTCGGCGCCGACCCGCGAGCCCAGTATGCCCACCAGCTCGGCGCGGCGGCGCTCGCGTTCCTGGCCTTCTATGCTGTGCTCCGCCTCTGGCTGCCGCCGGCGCCGGCGGCGCTGGGAACGGGCGTCGCGCTCGCCGGAGCTCCGGTCGCCTCCCTGGTGCAGCTGCCCTCGACCCGCCACTATCTCGAGGGCCTTCTCCTGGCCGCGCTGTCGATCGTCCTCTTCGTCCGCGGCCTGCCCCGGCCTGACCGCGAGCCGGAGCCCCGGTCGCCGTCGCCGTCGCCGCTGGCGTTGCCGCCCGGCCGGGAGGGAGCGACTCGGCGCGAGGCGAGCCGCGGCAGCGCGCTCGCGATCTCCCTCTCGGCTCTCTGCTACCTGGCGGCGTCGCTGGCCAAGGAGGTCTTCGTGCCGATGGTGCTGTTCTTCCCCTGGCTCGCCCCGGGCGGCGCAGGGCGGCGGTTGCGCCTGTGCGCGCCGCATCTCGGCGCCTTCCTGTTCTACCTCGGCTGGCGCCTGTACATGCTCGGCACCCTGGGCGGCGGCAACGGCTGGTCGGTCGAGGCGGCGGACCTCCCGCGCCTCGCCGCGGCCCTGCCGCTCAAGCTGCTTCGCGCCATGAGCGGCGCCTCGCCGCTCGCCGGCACCCTGCTGCTGGCGGCTCTCGTGGCGGGAGCGGTCGCTGCGTGCTGGCGCCGCCCGCGGGCGGCTCTCCTCCTGCTCGCCGCCGCCGCCGCCGCCACCGGTCCCATCCTGGCCGCGTCGACCGAGATGGAGCCGCGCTGGGCCTTGCTGCTGTGGCTGATTCTCGCCGCCGCCCTGGCGTTCGGCTGCGCTCGCCTCGCCCGCGGCCGCCGCGGCAGCCAGGCCGCCGCCGTCCTCCTCGCCGGCCTGGCCGCGGTCGCTGCCTGGGCCGCCAATCGCCAGGCCTGGGCCGAGTCCTATGCGGCCGCCGAACGCACCAGCGTCGAGAACCGCGCGCTCCTCGGCCTGCCGGCGGGCGCCTACCTGCGCCATCCCGCCGGGCCGCCGGCCTCGCTGCACGAGCTGCAGTGGTTCCGCCAGGCCTACCTGGGCCTACCGCCCGGAGGCGGCTGGTTCTTCGACGACCTCGCCCTCTGCGCCCTGCCACCAGTGGCGCGCGTGCGCGAGTACGACCCGCGGAGCCGCCGCGTCGAGGACGTCACGGCCCGCGCGCCGCGCCTGCGCGCCGCCCATTGCGGGTCGATCCGGAAGGACGCGCCGCTCCGCGTCGATCTGCTGCTGGCGGAGGGCAACCTCCGCTGGCGGCTCGGCCCCTACACCAGCGGCGACTACTCGCTGGTCGTGGCCGGCGGCCAGGACGCCTACCCGGTGCCGCCCGCCGGCGGTTTCCAGGTCCCCAAGTTGAGCGCCGTCACCCTGCAGGTCCACTACGCCTCGCCGGCCGGGTGGCACACCTACTCGCCGCCGCTGTCCGTGGCGGCCGGCCCGGGCGCGCACGCCGCCTTCGCTCGCGGCTTCTGAGCCATGCCGGCGGAGCCCGTCCCATTGACCGAGACCGAGCGGACCGAGGAAGGTCGTCGCACACGCCCGCCGGCCGCGCCGCGCGGCGAGAGCGACGCCGTGGCGGCGATGCGGCCCTGGCGCATCCTGGGCGTCGCCGGGACGCTCGCCGTCCTGCTGCTGCAGGGGCTCGCCGTCGCGCGGCAGTCCCTGACCAGCGACGAGATCTTCCATGCGCTCGCCGGCGACCAGGCGGACCGGTACGGCCAGAACGACCTGAACCTCGAGCATCCGCCGCTGATGAAGATGGTCGCTGCCCTGCCGCTGCTGTCCACGCCGCGGCCCCTCGCCCCGCTGGCCCAGTACACCTCCATGAAGCCGATCTGCGACGCCGCCGGCACCGAGGCGCTGGTGCGGCTCGGCGGGCGCACGCTGGCCGCCGCCGCCTTCGGCCTGCCGTTCCTGCTCGTGGCCTTCCTCCTCGGCCGCGAGCTGGGCGGCCGCGCTGCCGGCATCAGCCTGGCGTTGCTGCTGGGCCTGAGCTTCTGCGTCTTCCCGTTCCTCTCGTTGCTCTACACCGATACCGCCGCGGCTCTGGGATTCGGGATCGTGCTCCTGGCCGCCGCCCGCTACCTGCGCCGCCCCGGCACGGGGTCCGCCATCCTCCTCGGGCTCGGGCTGGGTGTCGCGATCGCCAGCAAGTTCACCGGCCTGCTGGCACTGCCCGCGGTGGCGGGCGCCCTGGTCCTGGCGCCCGGCCGCGGCGGCGGTTGGAAACCTCATCGGCGGCGGCTGCTCCACGGCGCCGCGGCCCTGCTCGTCGCCTGGGGCTTGGTCGAGGCCGCCTACGGCATCGCCAACCGGCACTACCGGTCCGCCTACGGGCGCGAGACCATCCAGCTCTACTGCACCAATCATGCGAGCATGATCGTCCTCGATCGGTTGCAGCCCTACGAGGGCCGGTTGCTGGCGCTCGAACGGCGCGACCCGCGCGCCGCACAATGGTTGACCGGGCTGCTCGCGACGATGGCGCAGAATTCGATCGGCACCTACCCGGCGTGCAACTTCGGGACGATGCACTCGCGCGGCCATTGGTGGTACTTCCCGGTGCTCCTCCTGGCCAGGACCCCCCTCGTGCTCCTGCTCGCCAGCGCCGCCGCCGCCGCCACTGCCGCCGCGGCGCTCCTCGCGCGGCGGCGGCGGCGCGCTCCAGGCGAGGCGGCCCTTGCCGCCGGATCGATGGGCGAGGGCGAAGCGCCTCCTGAACCGTTGCCCTCCGGCTTGGCGCCGGACCGCGGGGAAGCATCCGCGGCAGCCGCGGCAGCCGCGGCCAGGCGCCGCGCATTCGCCGCGCTCCTTGCCCTGACCGCGGCCGTCTATCTCCTCGTCGCGATGGCCTCCAACTACAACGCCGGCCTCCGCCACCTCCTGCCCATCCTCCCCATCCTCTACCTGCCCGCGGCCCTCTGGGCGGCGCGGCGGCCCCGCATCGCCGTGGCGCTCTTCGCCGCGCTCCTCGTCGAATCTCTCGCCCTCGCCCCCACCTGGATCTCGGAGACGAACAGCTGGTGGCTCGGCCGCCGCGATCCCATGCGCTTCGCGCTCTCGACCGACAACTGTTACTACCACCAGAACCTGATCGCCCTGCGCCAGGCCGCCGACCGGCGCGGTCTCGCCCCCTTCCACGTCCTGGACCCCGCGATCGGCGGCCCGCAGCTCGATCGCTACCTGGGGCCGGGCGTGGGCCTCTCCCCCGAGCAGACCCCCCTGCCCCCGGGCTGGTACGCCGTCGGCGCCGCCGCGGAAGTCTGCGTGCCGGCAATCCTGAGCTCCTCGCCCCAGGAGATGTACGGCTACCCCCGCTACCGCGCCATCGCCGACCGCTGGTTCCCGGCGACAGCGGCGGTCACGCATCGGGGAGAGGATCACGGCTACCTCGCCAGCACCTTCCATCTCTACCGGCTCGCCAAGCCTGCGGTTCCCGCGGCGCCGGCCCCGCGCAAGTAGCGCCGAGCGCCCCGATCGCGCGGTGGAAGGATGTCTCCCGATCTGTGTTACGATCTGCGCCACGAGGCAGATCATGAGAACGACCCTGAACCTGGATGACGAAGCGCTCGCCGGGGCGCTCCAGATGGCCCCGGGCAAGACCAAGACCGAGATCATCAACGAAGCCCTGCGGGAGTTCACTCGCCGCAGGCGGCTCCGTGGGCTCTTGAAGTTCGAAGGCAAGCTGCGGTGGGAAGGCGACCTCGACCGGCTGCGGCGCCGGGACGGCTAAGGCTCGTTGCGAGTCTTGGTAGACACGTCTGCCTGGGTCGATTTCTTCAATGGCCACCCCTCGGCGCATCGCGCCGCGTTGGCGGAGCTGATCGCCGACGAGCATGATCTCTGCACCTGCGGCGTGATCGTCGCCGAGGTCTTCCAAGGGCTGCGCCGGGAGAAAGGGATCGCCGAGATCCTGGCGCTGTTCCGTGCACTGACCTTCCTGGAAGCGACCGGCATCGACCTCCACCTGCGCGCGGCCGACCTGTACCGCGCTCTTCGCCGCCAAGGACACACCGTGCGCTCGACGATCGACTGCCTGATCGCCGTCCTGGCGGAGGAGAACGGCTGTTCCGTGCTGGCCAGGGATCGCGACCTCGAGATGTTGCTTGGCAGCGGCCTGGTGCGGGCACGCCTCTTGCCGGTCGAGTCTCAACCGAGTGAGTAGCCTGCAAGGCCCGGCCCCACATCGGATGCTGTCCCCCTCTACCGGCGGCTTGCGTATTTCCTTGCGGGGGAGACGAGGATGACGGCGAATCCGACGGCGACCTTCCACAGTCACGGCACTGCGCTGGCGGTTGCGGCGCTGCTGTGCTGCGCCTGCTCGACCGCGAGGCCCTATGAGCGGCAGGAACCGGCGTCACGGGAGGCGGTGGGAGCCTGCGGGAGCGCCACTCTCGGCATCGAGACCGTCGACGCCTCGCGCGCGCTGCGGCGGGCGCACGGCTTGCCCGAGGACCTGAACGGGGCCATGGTGGTCGAGGTGCTCGCGGGCGGCCCGGCGGCGCGGGCTGGGCTCGACCGCTGGGACGTCATCGAACGGCTCACCGCCGAGAGCAGCCACGAGGTCCGGAGCTCTGCCGACCTGGATGCGGCAATGGAGGAGGTCGGCTGCGGCCCCGGCGACAGCGTTCAGGTGACGATCCGGCGCGGCGGTCTGCGGTTGATCGAGAGCGTCAGCCCGGTCGAGGCGCTGCCCTTCTACGCCGAGGCTTGTGCGAAGGGGCTCCCGACCGGCTGTTTCCAGCAGGGGCTGGCGACCGCCGGCCAGGCGGGGATTGCCCGTGACGACCATCGCGCCGAGGAGCTGTTCGACCAGGCATGCGCGCTCGGGTCGGGAGCGGCCTGCCGCGAGCTGGCGCTACGGCGACGCGCCCCGTGGCCGGCGGCGGAGCGGCACCGATTGCTCGAGCGCTCCTGCGCGCTTCATTACGCCACGGGCTGCGTCGATCTCGCGTTCCTCTATGCCACCGGCCGCGACGGCGTCACCCGCGACGACGCGCGGGCGACACCGCTCTTCGTCGAGGCGTGCGACGGCGGCGAGCCCGCCGGCTGTTACAACGTCGGGTTGATGTACCAGGACGGGCGCGGCGTCAGCGCCGATCTCGCGGTGGCGGTGGCGGCCTACGAGGATGGCTGCCTGGGCGGCTCGTCGCCGGCCTGCGACAACCTGGGGACGCTCTATGACCAGGGGCGCGGCGTGGCAGCATCGCCGGAGAAGGCGGTGACGCTCTACGAGCGCGCCTGCAACGGCAGCTCCTGGGACAGCGGGAACGCCGACGGATGTGTGAACCTCGGCCGGATGTACCGTGACGGCAAGGGAGTGGAGAGGAATCCCAGCCGCGCCGTCGAGCTGTTCCGCGAGCAGTGCGAGCGCTCTCCCGACGATCCTGACGACGTCAACACCTCGCCCGCTGCCGCCAACGCCTGCTCGCTCCTCGGTGCGCAATACGCCAAGGGCAGCGGTGTGGCGGCGGACCAGGGCCTTGCGATCATGCACTCGCGGCAGGGATGCGACGGCGGCGATGCCTTCGGCTGCTACAACCTTGGCGTTCTCTACATGAACGGCGAGGGCGTCGCTGCCGACGATGCCGCCGCGCTCGCGTCCTTCACGCGGGCCTGCGAGGCCGGCGACGCCGAAGGCTGCTTCGAGGTCGGCTGGCTTTACGCCGAGGGGCGTGGCGCCCCGCGCAGCGAGCAGCAGGCCGCGGCGTTCTACGAGCGGGCCTGCGACGCGGGGTCCGGCGAGGCGTGTGCCAACCTCGCCGTGCTCTACACCGGCGGTAGCGAGATCGTGACCGACGTGACCAGGGCCGTGGCGCTCTTCGCGCGCGGCTGCGATCTCGGCGAGCCGATCGCCTGCTTCGATCTGGCCAACCACTATGCCGACGGCACCGGCGTCGAGCAAGACGCCGAGCGCGCCGCCGCGCTCTACGCGCAGGCCTGCAGCGACGGCTACGAGGCGGCCTGCGCCAAGGCCAAGGCGCCACCTCCACGCTCCTGATCGGGCCGCGGCGCGCGGCGTCGACTCGAGGAGTCGTTCGCCGGACGTGGGCGCTTGCATTTCGCAGTCAGCGGCGTCACAATGCATTCATGAGTGTCCAGATCACCATCCGTGAGGTGCCGAACGCGGTGAGGGATGAGCTTGCCGCGCGGGCAGCTCTGGAGGGCAAGTCGATGCAGGAGTACCTGCGTGGCGAGCTGGAACGCCTGGCTGCACGCCCGCCGGTCGGGAAGGTGCTCGAGCGGATTCGGGAGCGCAAGGCGACGGCAGGAACCAGGCTCTCGCCGGAGGAGATCCTGACCCATCGTGACGCGGACCGCCGGTGAGCGCGGTCGTCGACGCCTCGTTTCTTGTTGCTGCCACGTCGGATGCGGGAGCCGAGGGAAGGTGGGCTGAGGACGTGGTGCGAGCCGGCGGCCTGGTCGCACCCCACTTGGCTCTCGCCGAGGCCACGAACATCCTCCGCCGCTTCGAGCTCGGCGGCCGGCTTGGCCGGCTGGAAGCCGGTGCCGCTGCCCGTGATCTTCTCCATCTCGATCTCGAGCTGGTGTCCATTGCACCGTTCGCCGAGCGGGTCTGGGAACTGCGGGCCAACGTTACGAGCTATGACGCCTGGTACGTTGCAGTGGCCGAACAGTGCGACCTTCCTCTGGCGACGCTCGATCAGCACCTGGCCAGAGCCACTGGCCCTCGCTGCCGCTTCCTTCTGCCGCCCTCGTCCTAGGCGAGCTAGCCGCCTGCTCGCTTGCTGCCGCTCGAGAAAGAAGGCTTTGAGCTGCTCCTGAAAGACCCGCTCCAAGTCCACCTGGGGCACCTTGTTTCGGCAGGACTGGCAGACGTACTTCGGGGTGTTCGAGGGCACGTACATCCTGCCGCCGCAGTGACAGAAGGTGAGCCCCGGGAAGAGGTGGACCGGGCGGCGGGCGGTGCGGGTCTTGCCCCGGCGCTTCTCGGTGAGGAGGGCGTTCGCCGCGTTCCAAATCTCCTCGGGTACGACCGCCTCCACCTCCGAGGTCACCCACTCATGGGCGGGCTTCAGGTGCAGGGAGAGAAGCCAAAGGCCCCGGCTACCATGAAGCCCATCCACACCCCGAATACAAGCGCATGCGCGAGCGGCTCCGGGAAGCCAGGGAGGCGGCGGGTATGACCCAGGAGAAGGTCGCGGAGCACCTGGGCAAGCCGCAGTCCTTCGTCTCCAAGGTCGAGACCGGGGAGCGGCGGATCGACCCGACCGAGCTTGAGATGTTCGCCAAGCTATACGGGAAGCCGGTGACTTTCTTCCTCGGTGACTGAGCCGGCGTGGAGTGGTGAATCGGCCGAGAAGCGCCATCCTGACCGCCGGCGCCAGCCGGGGCTCGTAGGCCGCTAGGCGCACCTCCCGGCCCGGCTTGGTAGGATTCCCGCTCTTCCTTATTGACCCACGTTACGGACTGGGGGTACACTCACCGTCGTGAGATACGAGACCGGCAGGAAGCGGAGTCACCAGCCGCCAGGCGGCGCTTCTTGCAGATCACAAGACCGCAAGGAGGCCGCCTGAAGAGGCGGCCTTTTTTCTTGAGCCGTGAAAGGAGCTATCCAAGATGCCTATCGTGAAGCCCATCCTGGTCCTGGAATCCGAGGCGTTGCAGAGGAGAGTGTGCGCAAATAAATCGGGCGCCCAGCATTTCGCGAGGCGCCCTGGTGAGAGGTGCCGCTCAAGGCGGCTTGCTTCAAGTGGCGTGTCCCGGGAAGGTCGGCGCCACTGGAAACCCAACGATGGCGGATGATTGTATCACAAACGGGAGTGAGCTTCTCGAAGTCTGAGGGAAGCTGTTTCTTCCGTCAAACCCGCCGCGCTGGGCGCGAGCCACCCGAGCCCCTCAGAAAAGGGGGCAGTCGATGTACCTCAGACGGGTGTTTCGGGCTCTCCGCCGTTTCTCTCTCCACGGCGTATTCCCGACGATCATCGAAGGCCACCTCGTAGTCGCCACTCTCGACCTTCTGTGGCGAGAATCCCCGGAATGGCTCCGCACGCTCATCGAGGTTACCGTGGCCGCCGTCGCCGCGGTTCTCGTTTGGCTCGGAGGCCATCCCGCGGTCGTGCTCGGCGGGTCTGCTCTCGCGGCCATATATTGGGTCGGCACCACCTTGGCACGGCATGGCCGCATCTTCCTTATCGAACTCCGCCGGTTTCGAGAGGATCTCCGGGGCATCGCGCCACGAAAGAGAAGCGGGACGCCGAGAGCCATCGTCACGCGCGTGCGCGGAACTGAGCGGAAGGTGCTCACAGCCGCGCTGGCCAAGAAAAACAAGAAGACCAAGAGGCAGGCCACCATGCCGAACGAGACTTGGACCGGTCCCGCGGTCTCCGTCGTGAGCACGACTTCAGCCACTGCCTACCAAGCGCCGGCCTCCTCCGCGGAATCTAAGATGAAAGTACCCGAAGCGACTAGAAAACCGCCTAAGCGGGCTGCGGAAAAAGAGCATATCAAGACGAGACCTCTCGGGAGCAAAGTAGGAGCCTGAGCCTGCCGCTCAGCGCTCGCGGGATGCGAGCCACCGCTCGAAGAGCCGCCGAATGCGCGGATAGGGACGGCGGACCTCATCCCGCTCCCAGGCGGCCAGAGTGCCGGGGTCAAGCCCGAGCCGGCGGGCAAGCGCTTCCTCAGAGAGGCCCGCACCTTCCCTCGCGACCCGCAGGCTCCCGCCAAAGGTCGCGGGCTCCGGGCGGGGGTCATAGCCCAGGAAGCGCAGGATCGCGGGCAGGAAGCGCAGCTCCGGCTCTGCCCGGCCATTCTCCCAATTCAGCAAGGATGCCTTGGAGCAGCCGATCGCGTCGGCTACCTGCTTCTGCCACAGGCCCCGGTCCAGGCGCACTCGCCGGAGGTGGTCGCCAAGGGTCCGGGGGTCTGCGGGAAATCCCGGTCTGCTTTTCTGTCCTCGGAGGGTGACATGGCAACTTGTCCATGAACCCCTGGGGGTTCGTTGCCAATTTGCTGTCTCTCTCTGCGCGCCCGGATCCCCCGCCCCGACTACCCGGAGACGGCGGTCAAACAACCCAAGTTGCTCTCGCCGAACGCCGGGGCTCTGGCCGGAAGGACGCCGATCATCTCTCACCGAGGCCGAGAGCAACGGCCAGCGCCCGGTCGAGCTCAAGCAGTTTGCTCAACTCAAGAGAACCCAAGTAGTTCGTGAGCAGTGACTTAGGAAGGCTGACAAGCTCGTCACAGTGGACGCTGCTCTCGTGTTTCAGCCCTTGCTCGAAGCCGACATCGACTTGCGTCGCCAGACCGTCCCTCCGAGAGTAGACGGGTGCGCAGACCACCGTCGAGAACGACGAATCGATTAGGGCTTGTCGACTGACGACCACAAACACACGCTGTCGTCGTGGGTCCGTGGCGGTGGGGTGCTTGACCAGATACAGGTCGCCACGGTTCAAGGTATGACCTGGTACGAGAGCACGTCCTCAGCCTCTTGGTTCAGCTCCTCCGCGTGTGCATTGATGATCTCCAGATCCCGAGCCGGATCGCGCTTTTGGATGAGCGGCAAGTACTCTCTCAAGGCCGCCTCCACAAGCTCGGAACGGTGCTCAGGGTCCGGGGCTCGGGTACCAAGAGCCGCCGCGAGCTCTTCGGAGAGGAAGACGGTGGTCTCGATCTTCATACCACTAAGTGTACTGCCAAACTGGCCAGCGCTATCCTCGCCCGGAGAGGTCGCCAAGGGCGGCGCCGCGGTCGGATCGCTGGGGAGAGCAGCCGCAGCTCGGGTTCCTCCCGGCCAGCGTTTTTCCGACACGCCGGACGCTACGCCTCTCCGCCCAGCCGCGCGGCCAGCCAGTCTGTCACCGTCTCGACCAGCCAGGGGCGGCAGGTGCTGAAGGCGTGATCGCCTTCCGGGTGGCGGAGCCATTCGAGGCCGGGGAGGGCCGCGGCGAAGGCGGTGTAGTGGGAGGGTGGGAAGAGCTCGTCGCGGTCTGCGGTGACCAGCAGAAGCGGCCTCGCGACCAGCGCGCCGAGGTGCCCGCCGAGGTCTTCCAGGCGCCGCCACTGCGCGAGGAGATCCTCGCCGGAGACGCCGCTCAGCATGCCGGCGAAGTCCTCGGCCGTCTCTCGCGGGAAATCGAAGACCCCGGGATCGACGACCGGGCAGAGGGCCACCAGCGCGCGAACGCGCGGATCGGCGGCGCCGTAGAGGATCGCCGTGTGTCCCCCGAGGCTGGCGCCGATCAGGGCCAGCCGGTCCGGATCGACGGACGGCTGCGCCAGCGCCCAGGCGACGGCCGCCCGGGTGTCGTCGACCAAGCCGTCCATCGAGTACGTGCCTCCGGACCCCCAGGAGCCGCGGGGGTGGAAGCAGAGGCAGTTCCAACCGCGGTCGCGCAGGCGGTACGCGAGATCGAGATGCTTCTCGATGCCGGGCAGGCCATGCAACAGGACGGCCGTGGGACGGGGCGACTGGCCGGCGCCCCGGTAGAAGGCGCCGAGGAGACGGGCGCCGGAAGACTCGAGGGTCACGCCATCCACACCCGCCACGAAGCCCGCCATGCCGCCCGTCCTCCTCTCTCTCCAGCCAGCGACCGATCGGTGAACCGGTCAGCGACCGATCGGCGCCATGGAGGCCGACGGGATTCGGCGGCTCTGACCCAGGCGCCGAGGCCCGGTGCAGGCTGAATCCTACCGCCGTTCGCTACGGCCCCAGCTCCCCGCCTACCGCCGCCTCCAGCTGGCCGAGTCGCGTCACGTAGTCGGCGAGGGCCTGGCGGTAGGCCAGCCGGGTGGCGCGGTCGGTGCGCTCGGCGTCGAGGAGGTCGAGGATCGAGGTGGCGCCCCTGTGGTAGGCGTACTCGGCGATCTGCCGCGAGTCGTGCGAGGCCCCGAGGTAGACGCGCTCGTAGAGCTCCACCCGCTCCTGGCTGGTGCGCAGCGCCACGAAAGCGGTCTCGACGTCGGCGATCGCCTGGGCACGCACGGTGTCGGCCGCCGCCCGGGCGCGCACCACCTCGGACCTGGTGCGCGCGATCTCGCCCTGGTGGCGGTCGAAGATCGGCAGCGGGATGCCGATGCCGGTGCCGAGGGCGTTGGCGGCCTGGCCGAAGCTGAAGAACGGCTGGACGCGCTGGTCGTCCACCAGCGACGGGCCGGTGTGGATCCACCCCAGCGAGGCGGTGACGTCCACCTTGGCGTTGGCCTTGGCCAGCTCGACGTCGGCCTCCGCCTTGGCGACCGCGGTCTCGGCCGAGAGCAGGTCCGGCCGCGCCGCCAGCGCCTGCCGCTCGAGGTCGTCCAGGGTCCGCGGCGGCGGCGCCGTTCGCAGCTCCCCCAGCACCTCGAACTCCGGCGCCAGCTCGGGGGCGAAGATCGCTTGCCGCAGGCTCGCCCGGGCCGTGCCGTAGGCCAGGTTGGCGTCCTGCAGGTCAGTCTGGAACTGCAGCTTCTGCAGGCTGATCTTCAGGAAGTCGCCGCCCGAGATCTCGCCCTTGTCGAGCCGGATGCCATTGAGGTCCTCGACCGCCTGGAAGTTCTTCAGATTCTCCCCGGCCGCCTGCAGGTTGCCGCGCGCGAGCAGCGCCGCGGTGAAGGCGGAGCGCACGGTGCCGATCAGGGTCCGCCGGGCGTCCTGTAGATCGCGCTCGGCGCCGGCGGTGGCCAGCCGGGCGCTGTCGATCCGCCGCCGCCGCTTGCCGCCGCGCTCGAACGTCCAGCCGATGCCGCCGGTGAAATCCACCGTGCCGTTGGTGAACGTCGGGTTCGGCCGCAGCGCCGCGGTGATCTCGCCCGCCCGCGTCGATTCGACCGTCGCCGCCTGCGCCCGCAGCCCCGGGTTGCCGCGCAACGCCAGCTCGAGCGCCTGCTCCAGGGTCAGGCTGGTGAGCGACCCGGGAGCGCCTGCCGGCTTCGCCGCCGCAGGCGCCGCAGCCGCAGGCGCCGCATCCAGGGGAACCGCAAGCCCCGCCACCGCCAGCAGGAGGGCTCCGGCCCGCCGCCGCATTCCACCGTGCCGACCGCGCCTCATGCTGTGCCGCAGCCTGCCTTGACCTCGCGGGGTGGGGATTCCACGGACCTCTGTGAGCGCGACTGGCGACGCCGGCGGCGGAACATGCGCCCTATCGTATCGGCGGCGCCATCAAGGGCGCACAAAGAACCCGGCCGCGGTCGCGAAGATCTCGCAAAGGCCCGCGGCCGCCGCCGGTTGCCGCGGCGAGCTTCCGCGCCCTCCGCGCTTACCGGCTCGCCTCCCGCAACGCCTGCTCCGCCGCCTCCGTCTCCGCCAGCTCCGTCCGCGCCGCCGGCAACCGCAGCGTGAAGATGCTGCCGCCGCCGGGCCGGTCCTCGTACGTGAGGGTGCCGCCCTGCGCGTCCGCCAGCCGGCGGGCGATGGCCAGGCCGAGACCGGCGCCGCCCGCGCGCGCGCTGTCCGGCGACACCCCCGCCGGCCGGTAGAACGGCTCGAAGATCCGCTCGCGCTCTCCCGCGGGCACGCCGCGGCCGCGGTCGGCGACGGCGATGGCGATCCGCTCGCCCTCGCCGCGCATCGCCACCTCGATGGGCGCGTCGGCCGGCGAGTACTTGAGCGCGTTCTCGATCAGGTTGACGAGGATGCGCAGCGAATGCACGAAGTCGAAGCGTCCCACCGGCATCGGCTCGCGCAGCGCCAGCGAGGTGCGCAGCTCGCGCTCGCCGAGCGCGCCCACCACCTGCTGGATCGCCGCTCCCACCAGGTCCTCGGCGGCGTTGATCTCGGTCTGCATCGGCATGCCGCCGGCATTGAGCCGCGACAGGTCGAGCAGGTCGGCCACCATGTGATTCAGCCGGTCGGCCTGCTGCTCGATCACCGCCGCGCGCTCGTCGCCAGCGGCGGCAAGGTCGTGGGCCAGCGCCTTGATGGTGGTCAACGGCGTGCGCAGGTCGTGCGACACCGACGCGAGCAGCGCATCCTTGAGGCGGTCCGCCTCGCGCAGCGCCTCGGCGTGCTCGGCCTCGGCCGCCAGCTTGGCGCCGAGCGCCGCCAGGCGGTCGATCTCCTGGGCCCGCCGGCGCGCCGCGGCGGCCTCGGCGTTGGCGCGGCCCAGCAGCTGCGTCGCGACCGTCGCGGTGACCAGGAAGGCCAGCAGCACCAGCCAGTCGAGCGGCTTGTCGACCGACAACGTGTCGTATGGGGTCTGCAGGAAGTAGTCGATGAGCAGGAAGCAGGCGCAAGCCAGCGTGAAGCCGAGGGCCCGCCCGCCGCCGGCGCTGCCGCCGAGCACCACCAGCAGGTAGATGAGCGCGACGTGCGCCTGGTCGATGCTGCCGCGCACCGACACCAGCGCCACCGTCACCGCCACCAGCGTCGCCGTCCAGAACAGCCAGCTGCCCGGGCGCCCCAGCCGCCCGAGCCCTCCGAGCCGCCCGAGCCCTCCGAACCCCCCGAGCCGCCCGCCCCCCCCGAGCCCCTCGAGCCCCCCGTCCGCCCGAGATTGCCCCGGGCTCCCGCTGCGCCAGGACCGCCGGCCCACCTCGCGCATCAGGCCGGCATCTCGAGCCGGTATCCCACCCCGGGCTCGGTGAGGATGACCTGCGGGCGGAGCGGATCGCGCTCGATCTTGCGCCGCAGGTTGGCGACGTGGACGCGCAGGTACTGCTGCGGGTCGCCGAAGGTGCGCCCCCAGACGGCGTTGAACAGCTGGCGGTGGGTGAGCGTGCGCCCCGCCTGGGTGGCGAAGGTGCGCAGCAGCTCCCACTCGATGGGAGTGAGATGGATGGCAAGCTCGCCGCGCCGCACGGTGCGGGCGGCCAGGTCCATCACCAGCTCGCCGATCGCGACGCGCTGCTCCGACGGCCGCTGCGCCGCCTGGGCGCGCCGCAGGTTGGCGCGGACGCGGGCGGTGAATTCCAGCGTGCTGAACGGCTTGGTGACGTAATCGTCGGCGCCGGCGTCGAGCAGCGCCGCCTTCTCGACGTCCGATTGCCGCGCCGAGAGCACGACGATGGCGGCGCTCGACCACTTGCGGATCTCGCGGCACACCTCGATCCCCGGCATGTCCGGCAGGCCGAGGTCGAGCACCACCAGGATGGGCTTCTCCGCCGCCGCCAGGTCGATCCCCTCGCTGCCGGTCGCCGCCTCGACCAGCCGCGCCAGCTCGCCCTGCAGGGCGTTGCGCACCACGCGCCGGATCTGCGGCTCGTCGTCGACGACCAAGCCGGTGCCCTCGCGCTGGCCCAGGGGGATCATGGAATCGCTCGCGGCCATTCTAACAGCCGCGGCAGGCGCGGCAGGGCTGGCGCGGCGGTGACCGCCCGCCGGCGCCTCCCACCCGCGCGCCTCACACCCGCAGCCGGTCGTGCGGCCGGGCCACCAGCGCGTAGAGCGCCGGCATCAGGAAGACGCTGATGAGCAGGCGCGAGAACAGGCCGCCGACGATGACCAGGGCGAAAGGCCGCTGGGTATCGGAGCCGACGGTGGTCGACAGCGCCGCGGGCAGCAGCCCGAGAGCGGCGACCAGGGCGGTCATCATGATCGGCCGCAGGCGCAGGATGGCCGCCTGGCGGGTCGCCTCGGCGATTCCCATGCCGTCCCGGCGCAGCTTGTTGGCGTAGGAGATGAAGATCACCGCGGTCTGCACCGAGACCCCGAAGAGCGCCAGGAACCCGATCGCCGAAGAGACCGAGAACGGCGTGCCGGTGACGGCCAGCGCCACCAGGCCGCCGACCGGCCCGGAGATCAGCACCGCGAGCACGGTCACCAGCGGGAACTTGAGGTTGTCGTACAGCAGGAACAGCAGCAGGAAGATGAGCAGCAGGGTGAGCGGCAGGATGAAGTCGAGCTGCTTCCGCGAGGCGGTGTACTCCTCGTACTCGCCGCCCCAGACCATGCGGTAGCCGGCAGGCAGCTTCACCGCCGCCGCCACCTGGCGCTGCGCATCCTCGACGGCGCCGGCGAGATCCCGGTCCTTGACCGAGTACTGCACGCCAATGTAGCGCGAGTTGCCCTCGCGGTAGATGAACGCGGCGCCGCTGGACACCCGCACGTCGGCGACCTCCTTGAGCGGCACCTGCTGCCCGCCTGGCGCGGCGATCAGGATGTTGGCGATCGCCTCCGGCGTCTCCCGGAACCGCGGCTCGAGCCGCACCACGAGGTCGAAGAGCTTCTCGCCCTGCACCACCTGGGTGGCGGCGGCGCCGCCGACCGCGGCCGCGATCAGGCCGTTGACGTCGGCGACGTTCAGCCCGTAGCGCGCGATCTTGGCGCGGTCGACGGTGACGGTGAGGCTGGGCTGGCCCAGCTGCTTGACCACCGACAGCTCGCCGATCCCGCGCACCTTGGCCATGACGCGCTTGACGGCGCCGGCGCGGTCCTCGAGCGTGCGCAGGTCGGGCCCGAAGATCTTCACCGCCAGGGAGCTCTTGAGCCCGGTCTCGGCCTCGTCGACCGCGTCCTCGGCCGGCTGGGTGTAGTTGAAGACGATGCCGGGAAAGGCTTCCAGCCGCCGGGCGATCGCCGCGACCAGCGCGGGCTTGTCGCGATACCGGCCCGACCACTCGCGGTACGGCTTCAGGCCGACGAAGAACTCGTTGTTGAAGAACCCGGTCGGATCGGTGCCGTCGTCGGGCCGCCCGAGCTCGTTGGCGACGGTCGTGACCTCCGGGAACGAGCGCAGCACCGCCCTCACCCGCGGCGAGATCTTCGCCGCTTCCTCGAACGAGATGGTGTACGGGGTGGTGGCGCGGATCCACAGCGCCCCCTCGTCGAGATGGGGCATGAACTCGGCGCCGATGCGCGGCACCAGCAGCAGCGAGACGGCGAGGATGAGGACCGACACGAGGCAGGTCGCCCAGGGATGGGCCAGGCTGGGGCCGAGAACCCGCGAGTAGACGGCGCTGATCGCCTCGAAGACCGGGTTGCGCACCTCCCGCACGCCGCGCCGCAGGGCCCAGGTGCACAGCAGCGGCACCAGCGTCATGGTGAGCAGGAAGGCGCCGACGAGCGCGAAGATCGTGGTGTCGGCCATCGGCTTGAACAGCTCGCCCGCGGGACCGGCGAGGGCGTAGATCGGCAAGAAGCCCGCGATGATCACCGCCACCGCGTAGAAGATGGGCCGGTCGACTTCCGAGGCCGCCTGCACCACGATCTCGCGGACCTTCGCCGGCTCCTGGCGCTGCGCCAGGTGGCGGAAGATGTTCTCGACCATCACCACCGCGCCGTCGACCAGGATGCCGAAGTCGATGGCGCCGATCGACAGCAGGTTGGCGGGCACGCTCTTGAGGTCGAGGCAGATGAAGGCGAACAGCAGCGACAGCGGGATGGTGACCGCGACGATCAGGCCGGTGCGCACGTTGACCAGGAAGAAGATCAGCACCACCAGCACCAGCACCATGCCGAGCAGCAGGTTGTCCTCGACGGTGTGGATGGTCAGCGCGATGAGCTCGCGCCGGTCGTAGAACGGATGCACCTTGACGTCGGGCGGCAGCAGCGAGCTGTTGAGCTCCCGCGTCTTGCGCTCCAGGCGGTCGAGCACGACCTGGGCCTGCTCGCCGGTGCGCATCAGGATCACGCCTTCGACCGCCTCGTCACGGTCATTGAAGCCGAACTGCCCGAGGCGCGGCGCCTCGCCGATCACCACCTCGCCGACGTCCTTGACCAGCACCGGCGTGCCGTTGCTCACCAGGAGCACGACGTTGCCGACGTCTTCCGTCGTCGCCAGCCGCCCGAGGCCGCGCACGTAGTAGAACTGGCCGCCCTGGGAGTAGAAGCCGCCGCCGGCGTTGCCGTTGTTGGCGGCCAGCGCCGCCACCACCGCCGGCACCGACAGCCCGGCGCCGGCGATCTTGGCGGGGTCGAGCAGCACCTGGTACTGCATCGTCGGGCCGCCCAGGCCCGAGTCGTCGGCCACGCCGGGCACCGACTTGAACGCCCGCTCGACCACCCAGTTCTCGATCGTCTTGAGCTCCATCGGCGAGCGGTCGGGGCTCTCGAGGACGTAGCGATAGATCAGGCCGGACGGGGGAGAGAGCGGCGCCAGGCCGGGGGTGACGCCCGACGGCAGCGAGACGTCGGACAGCCGCTCGAAGACCTGTTGGCGGGCGAAGTACTTGTCCGTCCCGTGCTCGAAGGTCATGCGGACGTCCGACAGGCCGTAGAGCGAGATCGAGCGCACCACGGTGACGTTCGGCAGGCCGTTCATCTCGATCTCGAGCGGCACGGTGATCAGGCGCTCGACCTCTTCCGCCGCCTGGCCCTGCCACTGGGTGATGATCTCGACCAGCGGCGGCGAGATGTCGGGATAGGCGTCGACCGGCAGGCGGCGGAACGAGTAGACGCCCACCGCCAGCAGCAGCACCGAGAAGAGCACGGTCAGGAAGCGCTGGCGCACCGCGGTCGCGACCACCCGGTGGATGATCGAGGCCGGATGCCCGAGCGGCCGCACCGACCGGTCCGCGCTCACAGGTTCTCCGCGGTCTGCAGGAACAGCCCGCCGTCGGCCACCACCGCCTCGCCGGCCCGCAGGCCGGCGGTGATCTCCTGGCGGTCGCCGCTGCGCGCGCCGGTCCGCACCGGGCGCCTGGCGAACGTGCCGTCGGCGTTGGCGACGTAGACGAAGGGCAGGTTCTCGTCGTTGCGCAGCACCGCCGAGACCGGGACCAGCAGGCCGCGGCTCTCGCGCCGCGAGTGGACCGCCACCTGGACGTAGAGGTCCCGCTTCAGCACTTCGCCCGGGTTGGCGACGTCGACGCGCACGGCCACGGCGCGGGTGCCGGGATCGACCAGCGCGGCGATGTAGGTGACCTTGCCGGGCAGCGGCGGGCGGCCCGCGGCGGGCAGCACCTCCGCCGGATCGCCGGCCGCCACGAACGGCAGGTCGGCCTCGAAGACGTGGGCGAGCACCCACACCCGCGACAGGTCGGCGACGGTGAAGCAGGGCGTCGTGCCGCCCTGCAGCAGCTGGCCCGGCGTGACCAGCCGCTCCACCACCGTGCCGGCGATCGGCGAGCGCAGCACGCCGCCGCGGTTCTCGACCGGGCGGTTGTCGCGGATCGCCGCCAGCATCCGGTCGTCGACGCCGAGCGCGCGCAGCTGCTCGAGGGCCGCGTCGCGGTCGGACTCGGCGGCGACGGCGTCGTTCTGCGCCTGCTCCATCTCGCGGCGGGAGATGGCGTCGTTCTTGAACAGCAGCGCGTCGGTGTCGGCGATCCGCCGCGCGTTGCGCGCCGCGGCCTCGGTTTTTCTCAGCGCGCTGACGTCGGCCGCGAAGTCCGGCGAGGCGACCACGGCCAGCGGCTGCCCGCGGCCGACGCGGTCGCCGACGCCGGCCAGCAGCCGGGTCACCGGGCCGGAGATGGGCGCCAGCACCTGGGTGGAGCGGTTCTGATCGAAGGCGACCGTGCCGGTGGCCTCGACCGTGCGCTGGAAGGGCAGGACCGCGACCGGCTCGGTGCGGATCTGGCGGCGCTGCTCCGGCGTCAGGCGCACCTCGCCGGCGTGGGGGCCGGCGGCCGGCGGCGGCTGGGGAGCGGCGGTGTCGCAACCCGCCTGGAACAGCGCCAGTAACAGCGCCAGTGCCAGCGCCAGCGCCGGCGCGAGCAGGGCCGGCGCCAGCGCCGGCAGGGCTCCGGCGGCGGCCCCGCGGCCGGCGACGCGGCCGGGAATGCGGCCGGGAATGCGGATGCGCTTCATGGCTGGCCTCCCGGGCTTGCCGGAGGAAGAGGGGCTCCCACCGCCAGCTCGAGGGCGGCCTGGGCGTCGTTGGCGGAGCCGAGGGCGTCGACGTACTGGCGCTGGGCGTCCACCAGGGTGCGCTTGGCATCGAGGAAATCGAGCGCCGACGTGGCGCCCAGCCCGTAGCTGTACGCGGCGACGCGGTAGACCTCCTGCGCTTCCGGCAGCAGCTCGTCGCGAATGAACGTCGCTTGGCGCAGGGCGGTCGCGGCGGCGGCGTAGGCATTGCGCACGTCGAGGCTCACCTGGGCGCGCTCGTCGCTGCTCGAGGCCGCCAGCTCCAGCTCGCGGTGCCGGGCGTTGGCGACCTCGCCCTTCTCGTGCTGCCAGAAGAAGACCGGGACGCCGATGAGCAGGGTGGTGGTGTACGTGGCGGGTCCTCCGTCGGGGGCGTTCCGGGCCAGGGTGAGATTGAAGTCCGGCGCCCAGAACTCGCTGGCCAGCCGGGTGGCGCTGCGGGCTCCCTGGCGCTGCGCCGCAAGGCTTCGCAGCTCGGGCCGCGACTGCTCGGCGAGCCGCTCCAGGCTGTCCACGTCGGGCAGCGCTCCGGGCACCCCCAGCGGCTCGGTGGGCTCGATCGGCGCGCCGCCGAGGCGGCCGCAGACGCGGTTGAGCGTGGCGCGTGCGGCGTCGATGGTGCGCTCGTTGGCGATCAGCTGGTTCTCGGCCTGCGCCAGGTCCACCTTGGCCTTGACCACGTCCACCTTCGGCGCCGTGCCGCCGAGGTAGCGGGCCTGGGTCTTGGCGAGGAACTCCGCCGAGAACTGCTTGCTCTGCTCGAGGTCCTGGCGATGGCGCAGGGCGACGAGCAGGGCGTCATAGGCCTGCGCCGCCTGCGAGGCCACCTGGTGGCGGGTCTGGGTGAGGGAGAGCTCGGCGGCCCTGAGAGCGGCGGTCGCCACCTCTCGGCGCAGGCGCCGCTTGCCCGGGAACGGCACCGTGAAGCCGGCGTAGAGGTCCGTGATATTGCCCGAGCCCACGTCGAGCGGGTGCGTCTCTCCCATCGTGTCGGCGCTCAGCGTGGGATCGGCGAACGCGGCGGCCGTCACCACCTGCGCGCGCGCCTCCTCGACCTGTTGCGCGGCGGCCATGATGCCGGCGTTGTGGGACAGCGCTTCCTCGACCGCCTGGCCCCGCGCCAGGTGCAGGGCCGCGCTCGCCACCGTCGCCGCGCTCGTCGCGGCCGGCGGCGAGCCCGTCGCCGGCGCCGGAGACGAGACGGCGCCCACGGCAGCTCCGGGCGGCGAGCCCGCCACCGCTGAGGCCGCGGCCGCGGCTGGCGCCCATCCGGGGAGCGCCACCAGCGTGGCGCCGAGGAAAGCGCCACGAATGAGACTGTTGAGTCCGATCACGGACCCTCCGCAAACTCTTCTGACTAAGGGGAAGGGGGACGACGCGGCTACTGGCGCGGCGGGGCGCGGCCGCAGGCGCGGTCGAGCGTCAGCCAGCAGCTTCGCTCGGCGGGTGCGGCGGCCGCCGCGGCGAGGCGCGGCAGCGGCAGGACCAGCGGCGGCCGCCCCTGCGCCACCATGACCAGGCTGGCGATCCGGCAGGCGGGGCACTCGTTCTGGGCCGGGGACACCGGCGCGGCGCCGCGCAGCAGCTCGCCGCGGCCCGGCGCCGCGGCGGCGCCGCTGCCAGCCAGGAGGCCGCAGTCAGCATGCAGCAGTGGCGCGAAGGCGAAGATCTCGGCCGCCAGGAACAGCACGCAGACCACCAGGGCAGCGCGGCGGGGGGGCCGTGGAACCGGCATGGCAACGAAGGCTAGCACACCCTGGACCGGAACGAGCCTCAGCCCTCAGCCCTCAGCCCTCAGCCCTCAGCCCTCAGCCCTCAGCCGCCGCCGGCCCCGCCGGCGCGCTTGCGCGCCAGCCGCTCCACCAGGGCGCGCATCGTGGTCTGCGCCTCGACGCTGAACCAGGAGTCGAGCACGGCCTCGATCTCGTTCGCCGCGGCGCCCTGGCCGCCGGCGTCGTCGTACAGCGCCACCAGGTCGGCGCGGGCGAGGCGCCGGGTCGCCGCCATCGCCTCGCGCGGCAGCGCCGCCAGCTCGGCGGCGATGGCCGCCGCCCGCTCCACCACCTGGTCCGGCGGCACCACCTCGTCGACCAGGCCGATGCGCGCCGCCTCCGCCGGCGAGACCAGCGCGCCGCTGACACTCATCCGCTCCGCCTGCCGCGGCCCCACCAGCCGCTGCATCGCGGCGAGGATCACCGGCGGCAGCGGCAGCCCCACCCGCACCTCGTTGAGGCCGATGCGGAAGTCCCCGTCGGCCATCACCCGCGCGTCGCAGTGGATCGCCAGCACCGCCCCGCCCGCCGGGCTGTGCCCGGTGATCGCCGCCACCACCGGCAGCGGCGAGGCGGCCAGCGTGCGCAGCAGCCCGTAGAGGTTCCGCCACATGACGTGAATGCCGGCGCGGTCGAGCGTCAGCAGGTAGGGCAGGTCGAGGCCCGCCGAGAACATCCCCGGCGACCCCGAGAGCACCAGCGCCGCCACCCGCTCGCCGGCCGCGGCCGCCGGCGCCGGCGCGGACGCCTCCGCGGCGGCCCGCGCCAGGGCCGCGGTCAAGGCCGCCATCAGCTCCGGCGACAGCGCGTTGGCCGGCGGGCGCGCCAGCCGCAGCTCCCGCACCGCCCCGCGCTCGACCACTTCGATCACCGCATGCCTCCGATCCGCGGCGCGGCCCGTCCCGCCGCCCAACCCTCCCCGGCCGCCAGCCGCCGGGGGTGATCCTACCAGCCTGGCGCCGGCAACCGGCGCCGCCCTCCGGCGCCGCCACCGCCGCCGCCGCCGCCGTCCGGAGGACGAGCGCAGACGGTAGGCAGAAGGTAGAATAGTGGGGATTGCGCGAACAGCGGGCGACCCGGCGCGGCCGCCCGCGGGAGGCAGCTTGGACGACGAGAAACGCCGGGAGCTCCAGCGCCTCCTGGGAACGATCGACAGCCGGCAGGAGCTCGACCGGTACGGCGAGCGGGAGCGCCGGATCGAGAAGAACCGCCACATCTACCGCTTCGAGGAGCTGATGCGCTCGGTGGTCGTGCCGACCTTGCGGGTCTGCATGCAGGACCTCGACCGCAAGGGCCACTTCACCCGCCTGCGCGAGCTGTCGCCGCGCCGCGCACGCCTCGATCTCCAGCTCCAGGCCGGCGCCCAGAAGCGCGGCGCGCTCGAGCTGGCCCTCATCGAGGAGCGGCCCGACCAGCTGCGGGTGGACTACACCTGGGGATGGAAGCGGGAGCAGGAGGTCTTCGCGGTCAACCAGCTCGGCGACGCCTTCGTGACCGATCGCGTGCTGCACCTGCTGCACGGCCTGGTCGGCTGAGCCGGGCCGGTCCAGGCGCCTGCTCCTCGCCGCCCCTCCGGTCCCTGTGCTCGGCAGCCCGCGATCCAATTCTCTGACGTTTTCTGCCAGCGGCGGCTGTCAATTTTCGACACCGCTCCTGCCTCCCTGCCTCGCTATATGGCCCTGATCACAGCGTTTGCATCGGCTCGGGCGCATGGCACCAACCGTGCAACTACGCGCCTCAAGCAGTCCAGACCTGAGCCTAGTGAGTCGAGAGTCAATGCCCCAGGAGGGGAGGAGGACCACAGAATGCTGAGCCGTCTCCGTCACAGGCAGCGTGGCTTCACCTTGATCGAGCTGCTGATCGTCGTCGCCATCATCGGCATCATCGCCGCCTTGTTGATCCCGAACTTCCTCGACGCCTTGCAGAAGGCGAAGCAGAAGCGGACCCTGGGCGATGCCAAGAGCGTCGGCACCGCCATGTTCTCCTGGCTGACCGACCAGGCCGGCGCCGCCGCCGCCGGCGCCTCCGCCACCGGCGACGTCAACCTGGCGAACTTCGCGTCGACCACCCAGGCAGACCTGACCACCGTCCTGGTCTCCCAGTACATCCAGCAGATCCCGGTCCTGGATGGCTGGAAGCACCAGTACTCGTACTACTGCAACTACACGAACCCGCTCGGCGGCGTCGGCATCATCGCGGTCCTCAGCTACGGCCGCGACGGCAAGCCGGAATCCGGCTCGCCCGACTACACCGTCACCGGCTTCGATCCGACCGACTACGACCGCGACATCGTCTGGGCCGACGGCTTCTTTGGCCGGTCCCCGCAGAAGACGTCGGGCTAGGTCTCTTCGCAGCTCCGTTCTGGGTCCCGATGCGGGCGCCGCGGTGGCGGTGCCCGTTTTGTTTTTGTGCCGATCCCAGCGGCCGCCCCTGGCAGCCCCGTGAACCGCTACCGCCGGGAGGACGGCGGCCCGCCGGGCGCGGGGTGCGCCGCGCTCCATGCGCCGCGTAGAATGGCGCCGCCGCCCAGCACGACCGCGGCCGGAGGACGTCACCGCACGTGGAACCAGAGCCATCGGACCGCCTCGGGCCCCGGCTCGAGAGGCTGCGCCGCCTGATCGCCGGCGAGGTCGTGCCGCTCGAGGGCGAGATGCTCCGCGGCGGCTTCCCCGCCGTCGAGCCGCGGCTGCTCGCGCTGCGTGAACTCGCCCGCGGTCTCGGCCTCTTCGCGCCGCACCTGCCGCGCGCCTGGGGAGGCGCCGGCCTCACCCTGCCCGAGCTCGCCCTGGTCGGCGAGGTCCTCGGGTGGAGCCCGCTCGGCCATTACGTCTGCAACTGCCAGGCGCCGGACGCCGGCAACATGGAGCTGCTGCTGCGCCACGGCTCCGAGGACCAGCAGCGGCGCTGGCTGGGGCCCCTGGCGCGCGGCGAGCTGCGCAGCTGCTTCGGCATGACCGAGCCGGATCTCCCCGGGTCGAACCCGGTCTGGATGGCGACCACGGCGCGGCGCGACGGCGACGGCTACGTCCTCGACGGCCGGAAGTGGTTCACCTCGGGGGCCGACGGCGCCGCCTTCTGCATCGTCATGGCGGTGACCGACCCCGACGCCCCGCCGCACGCCCGCGCCAGCATGCTGCTGGTGCCCGCCGACACCCCGGGCTTCGAGCTGCTGCGCAACCTGCCGGTCATGGGCGAGGCCGGCGCCGGCTGGGCCAGCCACGGCGAGGTGCGCCTCCGCGGCGTGCGCGTGCCCGCCAGCCATCGCATCGGCGAGGAGGGAGCCGGCTTCGCGCTCGCCCAGGAGCGCCTGGGACCGGGCCGTATCCACCACTGCATGCGCTGGATCGGCATCTGCGAGCGGGCTTTCGACCTGATGTGCCGGCGGGCGGTGACGCGCGAGCTGGCTCCCGGCGAGGCGCTCGCGTCGCGCCAGCTGGTGCAGGCCTGGGTGGCCGAGAGCCGCGCCGAGATCGACGCCTCCCGCCTGCTGGTGCTGCGCGCGGCCGAGCGCATCGAGCGCGAAGGCGCCGCGGCGGCGCGCGACGACATCTCGCTGATCAAGTTCCACGTCGCCGGCGTCATGCAGCGGGTGCTCGACCGCGCCCTGCAGACCCACGGCGCCGCCGGCCTGGTCGACGAGACGCCTCTCGCCTTCTGGTGGCGCCACGAGCGCGGCGCCCGCATCTACGACGGGCCCGACGAGGTCCACAAGACCGCCGTGGCGCGGCGCATCCTCGCCGGCTACGCCCGCCGCCGGGCTGCCCCGGAGGACCCGGCCTGATGAGCGCCCCGCAGCCGGCCGCGGCGCGCCGCCGTAGAAGGCGGCGCCGGTGAGCGTGCCGCGCGCGGCCGCGGCCCCGGGCCCCGCCGCCGCCCCCGATCGCCCGGGCCCGGTGCGCTCCGGCGAGGAGCTGCCGCTGGCGCCGCTGGCCGCCTGGCTGCGCGGCCACCTCCCGGGCGCGGATTCCGGGGCGGCGCCCGCGACGGCAGCGGAGGCGCCCGGGGCGGCCGCGGAATCGCCAGCTCTCAGCGTCGAGCAGTTCCCCGGCGGCCATTCCAATCTCACCTACCTGCTGCGCTTCGGCGGCCGCGAGCTGGTGCTGCGCCGGCCGCCCCTCGGGGCGAGCGTCAAGACGGCGCACGACATGGGGCGCGAGCACCGGGTGCTGTCGCGCCTCCACACCTGCTACCCGAAGGCGCCGCGCGCGCTCGCCGCCTGCGACGACCCCGCGGTGATCGGCGCGCCCTTCTTCCTCATGGAGCGGGTGGAGGGCATCATCCTGCGCCGGCTTCTCTCGGCGGGCGCGGGCGCCGTCCCGGCGCCGTCGCGGCTGCGCGCCTTGAGCGAGGCGACGGTCGACGCTCTCGCCGAGCTGCACGCCGTGGACCCCGCCGCCGCCGGCCTCGGCGACCTGGGCAGGCCCGCCGGCTACGCGGCGCGCCAGGTCGGCGGCTGGACCGAGCGCTGGCGGCGCGCCGCCACCGGCCCGGTGCCGGAGGTCGATCGCGCCGCGGCCTGGCTCGCCGAGCACTTGCCGCGGCGCACGGCGGCGGCGGAAGAGGACGCTGCGGCGCTGCTCCACAACGACTTCAAGCTCGACAACCTCGTGCTCGCCGCCGATCTCGGCGCCATCGTCGCCGTCCTCGACTGGGAGATGGCGACGGTGGGCGATCCGCTCATGGACCTCGGCACCAGCCTCGGCTACTGGCTCGACCCCGACGACGGCGAGGCGCTGCGGCTGCTGCCCGTCGGCCTCACCGCCCTGCCCGGCAACCTGTCGCGGGCCGAGGTCGTCGAGCGCTACGCTCGCGCGACCGGCCGCGACGTCTCCGGGATCCTGTTCCATTACGTCTTCGGCCTGCTCAAGATCGCCGTCATCGCCCAGCAGATCTACTCCCGCTACCGCCGCGGCCTGACCCGCGACGAGCGCTTCGCGCCGCTGCTCGACGGTGTCCGGCTGCTCGGCCGCACCGCCGCCCAGGCCATCACCCGCCAGCGCATCGACCGTCTCTGGGATTGAGGATCGAGATGCGGGCGGGCGCCGGAGCACCGGGTCCGGGACGGCCGCCGCGGCGCCGCCACCGGCTGCTGCGCCGCCTGCGGCCGATCCTGCGTCCGGGCGTCGGCCACCTGCTGCCGCCCGAGCTCGCCCCCCGCCGCATCGGTGCGCTGGCCGCGGCCCTGCCCACCGGCGTGCGCGGCCCCGAGCTCGAGACGCTGCTGCGCCGCGTCGAGGCCAAGCCGGTCCATCCCGGCAACCGGGTCGAGATCTACCACGGCGGCGAGGCCGCCTTCGCCGCCATGCACGAGGCGGTGGCGGGCGCCCGCCACGAGGTGCTGCTCGAGTCCTACATCTTCAAGGACGACGCGGTCGGCCGCAGCATGCTCGACCGGCTCTCCGCGGCGGCGGCCCGGGGCGTCGCCGTGCGGGTCCTGGCCGACGCCCTCGGCTCGTTCTCCACGCACGCCGCTTTCTGGCGCGACATGGAGCGGCGCGGCATCGCCGCCCACCTCTTCAACCCGCTGTTCAAGGGACTCTGGTACCAGCCCTTCCGCGATCACCGCAAGCTGCTGGTGGTGGACCGCGGCATCGGCTTCACCGGCGGCATGAACATCGGCGTCGAGTACGGCTCGCCGAGCGCGCCGGGCGGCCCCTGGCGCGACAGCCACGTGCGCGTCGCCGGCCCCGCCGCCTGGGACATGGCCATCGTCTTCAACGAGGGCTGGACCTACGCCGGCGGCCCGCCGATCGATCTGCCGCCGCTCGCGGTCGCGGCGCCCGACCTGCCCGGCGCCCGCGTCCTGGTGCTCGACGCCCGGCCGCTGCGCGGCAACCGCGAGGCCGCCGCCGCCCTGGTGGCCATCGCCGCCGCCGCCCGCCACCGCCTCTGGATCACCAACGCCTACTTCGCCCCGGGCCACACCGCGATCCGCGTCCTCGCCGCCGCCGCCCGCCGCGGCGTCGACGTCCGCCTCCTCCTTCCCGGCCGCACCGACGTGCCGATCGTCCGCCATGCCGGCCACGGCTACTTCGCGGGCCTCCTCCGCCGCGGCGTCCGCATCTTCGAGTACCAGGCCGCCGTCCTGCACGCCAAGTCCCTGGTCGCCGACGGCTATCTATCCGTGGTCGGCTCGACCAACCTCGACTTCCGCTCCTTCCTCTTCAACGCCGAGTGCAACCTGGTGGTCTTCGACCTCTCCTTCGCCGCCCACCTCGAGCAGACCTTCGAGGACGACCTCGCCCACGCCACCGAGATCACCCTCCCCGCCTGGCGCCGCCGCACCCCTCTCCACCGCGCCGGCGATCGCCTGGCCAGGCTGCTGTCGCCGGTGCTGTAAGACACCTCGGCTCGAATCGTGGGCCTCGGACCCGGGTACTTGGTACCGTAACTCAACCAGTTACAACGTGATGGCGTTCTCTACCGCCGACCAGGCGGAACCGAAGCTTTAGCATCGGCAGAATCACTTGCTAGATGTATCTTGTAGAGACCATGGGCGGGTATTTCACTGATCTTTTTCCAGATCTGACTCTAGATCCCCTTTGAGAAAAATAGGTCTTCTTTGAGAATAGAGGTCTATCTCCTTCCTAGAAGAGATCTGTATCATCGATATTCAACTATGTCGTAAGTACAGGAGGGCCAAGCCATGCCTTGCCGTCAGCTTCTGCGCCTTCGGATCGTTCTCGCCGCCGGTCTGTCATGGCTCGGTCTCCTGGTCGGCGCGCCTCGCCATGCCTGGGCCCAGGGCTGAGTGGCCGCACGCCTGGACGCGCCCGTGCTTGGCGTGGACGATACGTACACCGGACCGAATACCTGGCAGGTCTCCACGAGCTGGAGGTACCAGCGCTCCCATCGCCACTTCGTGGGCGACGTCGAGCAGGTGAACCGCGCGCTGGAGGACAGCGAGGTCATCAACACCATCAACCAGCCGGAGCTCGGGATCCGTTACAACCTGAACGACCTGTGGAGCTTCTCGCTCGGCATTCCCTACCTGATCGCCGAACGGTCGAGCCCGATCCGCGACGCGAACCGCGTCGTGGTCGACCGCAGCATCACCGCGGCGCGTGGCGTCGGCGACATCACCTTCATCGCGCGGCGCCTGCTGTGGGAGCCGAAGCAGCACCCGGACGGCAACGTCTCGGTCGGGCTGGGGATCAAGCTCCCGACCGGCGCGGACAACGTCCTCGACGCGAGCGAGCGGATCGTCAACGGGCAGCGCGTCACGACCATCCAAACCGTCGACCAATCGATCCAACCGGGGGACGGCGGGTTCGGCATCATCGCCGACCTCCAGGCCTTCCAACGCATCGCCCACAGCGGCGGGGCGCTCTACTTCTCGGGCACCTACCTGAGCAACCCGCGGGACAGGAACGGCGTGCATACCTTCCGCAGCAATCCCAACGAGGCCCTCATGTCCGTCGCCGACCAGTACCTGGCGCGGCTGGGAGGCACCTGGTCCACGCCCGGCTGGAAGGGGTTCGGCGCCGGCCTGGGCGGCCGCATCGAGGGGGTGCCGGTGAGAGACCTCATCGGCGACAGCGACGGCTTCCGGCGTCCGGGCTTCGCGGTCTCCGTCGAGCCGAGCCTGAGCTACTCGCGAGGACCTCATACCTTCTCGCTCGCGGTCCCCGTCGCCGTCTACCGCGACCGCCCGAGGAGCGTCCCCGACCTCCTCTCCGGCGGCCACGGCGACGCCGCGTTCGCCGACTACATCATCCTGCTCGGGTACTGGCGCAAGTTCTGATCCTTCTCGGGGCTCCCCCACCTCCGGGGAGCCCCGAGGGCCCCACGGCCGGACGCCGTCTGGAAGCAGCCGCGAGCCGCGACGCCCGGCTAGTGCCCCGTCTCAGAGATTCGCATCATTATTCGCCGGCCCTCCGGCCCCCTGGCGGCGTTGCGCCTCCTCGACATAGTGTCGACTATGCCTGCGTCGGCGCGCTTGGCCAGGAGCCCGGATGGCTCGGCGACTAATGATGCGAATCTCTGAGACGGGGCACAGGCGATCAGGGAAGATCGTCTCCGCAGCCGGTGGCGATCATCAGGGCGCGGCACACCGCGGTCATGGTCCGCGATCCGGCCGTGCCGAGGAACTGATGAAGCTTGTCCTGGTCGACCGTCTGGACGTGATCCAGGTTGACGACCGACTCGTGCTTCAGCCCCTCGCCGGTCCCCACCTGCACCTCGCTCGGCGCGCCATGGGCGGCCGAGGTGATCGGCGCCACGACCACGGTGCGGAGGAGGCCGATCGCCCGCTGCCGCGAGATCACGAGCACCGGGCGCCGCTTGTCAGGGGATCCGAAGGTGTAGAGCCAGATCTCGCCCCGGTTCACTCGGGAGGCCATACACCCTCTTCCTCCCATCCCGCGAAATCCTCTCCGAGCGGTGCTACGGCTCCTGCATAGGCGCGCTCGTACCTGGCGTCGATCTCCCGCCGCCGGCGCCGGCGGAGAAAGTCGCTGGCGAGCTGCCGGAGGACCGCCGAACGCCCCTTCTCGCGCACCTCGGCCGTGCCGTCCAGCTCGGCGAGGAGCTCCTCCTCGAACATCACCTGTATGGCTTTCATGTTGGTATCTTATGTGTGATCCATCAACACGTCCAGCGCTCACCCATCCCGGCATTGCGCCTTGCGCCGCTTCCAGGGCCCGTGAAAGGATTCCGCTCTCATCGTCTTGCCGTCGCCGGCGGAGCGATCGGGCTTTGCCGGAGAACAGGAGGTTCTTCATGCCTGGGCAGTGGAACCCCGCCGTCTTCCGCCGTGTCCTCTGGGTGCTGGCGCTCGGCGTCCTGCTGCTGGCCGGCTTCGTTGCCGGCCGGGCGAACGCCGATCAGCCGCACATGATGGCCGCGCGCGACCACCTCCGCAACGCCAGGGCCGAGCTGCAGGCCGCCGACGCCGACAAGGGCGGCCACCGCGTCAAGGCGATCCAGCGCGTCAACGAGGCGATCGTCGAGGTCGACCGCGGCATCGAGTTCGACCGTACCCACTGAGACCGCGGACGAACGGGAGACCCGATGATGAACAGGCTACGTCACATGTCATGGTTCAAGCGGTTCCTCTGCGCGGCGGCCGCCTTCGCCGTCGCGTTCGCGATCGGCTGCGCTACCGGCCGCGGCCAGCCGCATATGGTGGCGGCGCTCGACGAGCTGCGCGCCGCGCGCGGGGAGCTGCAGGTGGCGGCCGCCGACAAGGGCGGCCACCGGGTGCGCGCCATCGAGCTGGTCGACGACGCCATCGAGCAAACGCGGCGCGGCATCGACTACGCCGCGGCCCACTAGGGAACCTGCGAACACCCGGAACGCCCGCCCGGCAGTTGCGGCCGCCAGTCTAGATTTCCTAGACTCCGGCCGTTCTGCCGCGCGGCCCGCAGGCTGCCACGCGACTCCAGGAAAGGGGACTCCTCTCATGAGCCAAGCCGCGCCAACCCTCAGGACTCTGCTCTGCGCCTCGGCGATCCTCGGCGCCGTTCTCGCCGGCGGCCGCGCCGCCAACGCCGCCGACCGCCCCAACATCCAGCCCGGGAACTGGGAGGTCACGATCACCATGGAGATGCCCGGCATGCCGCCACGGCCCGCCATGACCAATAACCATTGCATCAAGCCGGACCACGTGCGGGACTCCCACTCCTTCGCCGAGAGCATGCAGGAGCGGAACCGCGGCAAGTGCAAGGTCTCGGACCTCAAGCTCGAGAGCGACAAGCTGTCCTACAGCTTCGCCTGCGACAGCGGGGCCACCGGCACCTCCGAGCTGGTCTTCGCCGGCACGAGCTACGAGGGCACCAACAAGATGACCGTCCCCGGCCATGGCAACGGGCCGATGACGATCACCCAGCACATCAAGGCCAAGCGCCTCGGCGACTGCTAGGGACGTTCGCCGCCCGGCGTCCCCTGGCTGTCTAGGACAGGTTCACGGCGATCACCGCGGCGCCGTGGAAGGCGCCGGCGCGCAGCGCCGCCAGGGCGGCGTTGGCCTCGGCGAGCGGGAAGACGGTGACCTCGCTGTGGACCGGCACGGCCGGAGCGAGGGCCAGGAACTCCTCGCCGTCGCGGCGCGTGAGGTTGGCCACCGAGCGCAGCACGCGCTCGCCCCACAGGATGTCGTAGGGAAACGCCGGGATGTCGCTCATGTGGATGCCGGCGCAGACCACGGTGCCGCCCTTGGCGACGGCGCGCAGGGCCGCCGGCACCAGCTCCCCCGCGGGCGCGAAGATCAGGGCCGCGTCGAGCGGCTCGGGCGGCGCCTCGCCGGCGGCGCCGGCCCACTCCGCCCCGAGCGCGAGCGCGAAGCGCTGTCCCGCCCGGTCGCCGGCGCGGGTGAAGGCGAAGACCCGCTGGCCCTGGTGGCGCGCCACCTGGACGAGGATGTGCGCGGCGGCGCCGAAGCCGTAGAAGCCCAGCCGCTCGGCCTCCCGCGGCGCCCCCGCCAGGCGCAGCGCGCGGAAGCCGATCAGCCCGGCGCACAGCAGCGGCGCCGCCTGCAGGTCCGGATAGCCGGCGGGGATCGGGAAGCAGTAGCGCTCGTCGGCGACCGTCATCTCGGCGTAGCCGCCGTCGATCTGGTAGCCGGTGAAGCGCGCCCGGTCGCACAGGTTCTCGCGCCCCGACAGGCAGTACCGGCAGGTGCCGTCCGTCCACCCGAGCCACGGCACCCCGACCCGGTCGCCTACCCGGAAGCGGCCGGCGCCCTCGCCGTCGCCCATGCTCACCACCGTGCCGACGATCTGGTGCCCGATCACCAGCGGCAGCTTCGGCTCCGGCAGCTCGCCGTCGACGACGTGCAGGTCCGTACGGCAGACCCCGCACGCATGCACCCGCAGCAGCACCTGTCCCGCACCCGCCACCGGGTCCGCGATCTCCAGCAGCCGCAGGGGCTCGCCCGGGCGTTCGAGAACCATCGCGCGCACCCGCCGAGTGTACCGGATGCGGGGGCGCGGCTTGCTCTGGCGACATAAGGACGGCGCTTCGATCCGCCCCCGCGCGACGGTTATGGCGAGGCATCATAACTGCGGCAGGCACTGGCTTTATGGGTTGACATGCTTTTTTCCCGGGTGGTATGAAAGGCACCCTGTCAACGCCCTGTTCGCCTGCGAATGGGCCGAGCCGCCTGCCAAGCGGCTCCTCCTGAAGGCTCCGCGTTGGCTCGACGCAGCTTGCCGGTCGAGCCGGCCCCCGAGCGGTCGGGTGTGGCACGCCACCGAGTGCCGCGACCTGGAGAGTCGCGGTCGTGCGCGCCCACCGCCGCGTTCTGGAAACAGGAGGCCCGGATGGTTGGAAGGTCGTCGTCGGTAGCTCCCCTGCTGCTGGTCCTCGCGGCCTTCGCCCTCGCCTCACCCGCCATCGCCTCACCCGCCACCGCCGATACCGAACCCCTTCCGCCAACCTCGATCTCGTCGGACCCGTCCGACGCCGCCGCGGACGAGTCCGAGACCGTCGATCCGACCGAGCCGCTGGGCGCCCCGGCGGTCGCCGCGGCCCCGGCGCCGCAACCGTCTCCGCGGCCGGCCGTGGCGGCGGCGGATCCCCGCGACCAGGCGCCCGACTCCGGCGAGACCGGTGTCGAGTACCAGCTCTCGGTGCGCGATGCCGCGTCCTTCCTCGACCGCCTCTCGGCGCGCTTCAAGCGCCTCGTCGAGCAGGCGATGACCTACCTGGGAACGCCCTACCGGCGCGGCGGCACGACCCGCCGCGGCGTCGACTGCTCCGGCCTGGTGGGCGCGGTCTACGGCGAGCAGGGCCTGGACATGCCGCGCACCGCCGCACAGCAGTTCGCCGAGGGCGCGCCGGTCGCCGCCAGCGACCTGCGGCCCGGCGACCTCGTGTTCTTCCACGACACCTACAAGCGCGGCATCTCCCACGTCGGCATCTACATCGGCGACGGCCGCTTCCTCCACGCCGCCGGCCACCGCCACGGCGTGATCGTCAGCGACCTCGCCCGCCCCTACTACCGCAGCCGCTACGCCGGCGCCCGCCGGCCCGCGGCGGCGCCCGACCCCGCCATCGCCGACCTCCAGACCGCCCAGGCCGCCCAGCCCACCGCCGATCTCGCCGGCGACGCGAGAGCCGCCTCGACCCTCGCCTCGGCGCCACGCCGCTAGCTCGGCCCGGCGCTCGGCTCATCCCGCGCCCGGCCCAGTCCGCCGCCTGGCCCAGCCCGGCGCCCGGCCCAGCCCGCCGCCGTGGGCGCAATTTTTCGCGGCCGCCTCACTATTACCACTAGGACGGCAGGCGCGCCGCGTTCCCAGAGGCGATCGGAGCCGAGGGGGCACGGCGCAGGTGCACGAGTGGCCCCGCCCGCGGCGCGGCAGCCCGCGACGGTGGCATGGAGGCAGCGATGAGCGACGACGGCGCGGCCAACCTGGTGGCCGACGGCCTGGCGTTGGCGAGGCGGGCGAACCGCCCCCGCATCGAGCAGGAGATCAGGGCGCGCCATGCCGCCGAGCTGGCCGGCGCCGACATCTGCGACAGCCTGCGCATCGAGGCCCAGATCCGCGCCGAGATCGAGCGCGCGCTGGCGGCCCAAGCGCCGGCGGAAGCGCTCTACTGAGCTGAACTGAAGGCGGGCGCTCTACGGTACGGCTACCCGGCGCCGGCGTGCCGTTCGATCTCAGGTGATCAGAACTGCACCTTGAACCCCAAGGAGAAGACCAGGGGAATCACCGTCGCTTGCTGCGGGGCGGCCTGCTTACCCAGCGGAACCGTGATCTGCCCGCTGATGTTGGCCGTCAGCACCGTCTTGGCACCGGTCTGCCGCCACCAGTTGGACAAGTCGAACTGGACCGTTGGCCCTGCCTGCCCGACGAGCGCAGTGCCGACCGCCGGGTCTTTCTGGACGCCTCCTTGCGCATCGAAGGCAACCTCCAGCAGCTCCTTGCCGTGAAGCTTCATCAGTGCAGAATTCAGAATGGATCCCGACAGGCCGACCGTTGCGCTTTGAAACGACTTGGCCCAGCCCTGGCCAGTGCCCGCCTGAGGAGTGAACGAAGCCTGCAGGAACAGGCTAGGCTCCTTGCCGAGTTCCACGCGTCGGCCGAAGAGGAAGAACTCGGAGAGGTGAACGTCGCGCCAGACCAACGCCAGCTGGAAGTCCTGGGTATTCTTGATCTGTGGATACTGCGTCAGGTCGGTGCCGATGGCGCTGCCCAGGTCGATGGGCAGGAGGAAGTCGTCGGAAGCCGGCGCGAGCGCCGGGCTGGCTGGTTGCCCGCTGCTCCCTGGCTGCACGGCCTGGTTTTTCCCGGCGAAGTCCTGCTGCGGCCGCAGCGCGAAGCTCTGCGCGGATGTCTGGACGGATGGCGGTTTCAAGTCCAGCCACCAGGGACGGAGAGGATTCCGCCACGCGCGAGCCTTGACGGGCGGCAGCTTCAACCACCAGGGATCGAGAGGGTTTCGCCGCGCTGGGCCCAGCAGCGGCTGGCCGCCACCGTTTGACCACGGCAGCTGCAGGGGCACCAACATTCGCGCCGGAGGCTGCAGCTGGCGCTGGCTCTTGCCTGATCGACCGCGCTGGACCCTTAGGCGGCTGAAATCGTGGCCGAAGCCCGGTTCGATGGCGGAGTTTCCAGGGAGTGGGGTCTGCCCCCGGAAGAGTCCCTGGAAGAAGGGACTGGTTGGCTGAGCCCGGTTCTGCCGCTGCAACGGTGCCGGCGTCGTCATGCGATCCTCTTCAGGCGACCGGCATGAGGAAGGCTCGACACCTCCTGTACTCTATCCCAGAGAACCTTTTAGGGAAACCAACGCTACCCCTCCCCTCCCCCCGCCCCCGCCCTACTTCTCCACCCCGGCCGCCTTCCAGATCCGGCCGCCCTTCATGACGAAGCTGACGCGCTCCGTGACCCTGACGTCGGCCAGCGGGTCGCCGGGGACGGCGACGACGTCGGCCTGCTTGCCCGCCTCGAGCGTCCCGATCTGCGCGGACAGTCCGAGCAGGTCGGCGGCCGGGCCCATGGCGGTGCGCAGGGCGGCGGCCGGCGTCATGCCGTGGGCGACCAGCAGCGCGAACTCCTTCGCGTTGAGGCCGTGCGGGCTGACCGCCGAATCGGTGCCGAAAGCCACCTTGACGCCGATCCTGAGCGCCTTCCGGAACATCGCCGAGCGCTGGGCCACCGCGGCGTCCGCCTTCGCCGCGACCTCCGGCGGGTAGTGGCGGGGGACGACCCGGCCGCTGGCGTACTCGCCGGCCAGCAGCGTCGGCACGAGGTAGGTGCCGCGCTCCTTCATCATCCGCAGCCCCTCCTCGTCGAGGAACGAGCCGTGCTCGATCGAGTCGATGCCGGCGCGGATCGCGTCCTTCGCGCCGGTGGCGCCGTGGGCGTGCGCCGCCGCGCGCTTGTGCAGCCGGTGCGCCTCGTCGACGATCGCGTCCAGCTCCGCCTGCGTCACCTGCGCCGTGTCGACCTCGTCGGACAGCGACAGGACGCCGCCGGTGGCGCCGACCTTGATGACGTCGGCGCCGTACTTGACGGCGAAGCGCACCGCGTCGCGGAACTGCTCGGGGCCGCTGGCGATGCCGCGCTCGATGCCGGGCTCCTCGCCCAGCCGCTTGAAGGCGAACCCCGCGCCGTCGGCGTGGCCGCCGCGCGCCCCCAGCATGTGCACCGCCACCAGCATGCGCGGCCCCGGGACGACGCCGTCGCGAATGGCGTTGCGCAGCCCGACGTCGATGAAATCGGCGCTGCCGAGGTCGCGCACCGTGGTGAAGCCGGCCATCAGCGTGTGCCGGGCGTTGGCGGTGGCGTGGATGGCGGCCTCCGCCACGTCGCGGCGCAGGCGGGTGACGGTGTCGCGCGTGTAGTCGTCCGACGACTCGAAGGACAGGTGGGTGTGGCAGTCGATCAGGCCGGGCAGCAGGGTGACGTCGCCGAGATCGAGCACCTGCGCGCCGGCCGGGATCGCCACCCCGGCGCCCACCGCCTGGATCTTGCCGCCCGCCACGACCACCACGCCGTCGCGCACCCAATGGTCCGAGCGGCCGTCGAACAGCCGCGCCGCCTTGATCGCCAGCACCGTCGGCGCAGGCGCCGGAGCCGGCGCCGCCCCGCCGCCCCGCGCGGCATCCCCCGCCCCCTGGATGGCACGCGACACCGGCGGCAGCGTGAGTCCCCAGGCCACCAGCAGCACGGCCGCCAAGCCCACGGCGAGGCCCCTCGTCGTCTTCGTCGAGCTCATCGAGTCCTCCTCAGGAGTCGCGGCGAAAGCGGCCCGATCCTACCCGCCGCCGCCCGCCAGGTCCAGAGGGATGGGGCGTCAGCGGCGTGGATGGCGTCCAAGGTGTCAACCGCGCCAGGAGGCGGCGCAGGGCGAGAATCCGGCGCCTTGGTTGGCTACCACGGGTCAGCCCCGAGCCTGTGCGAAGAAGAGCGCCTGGTGACCCTTCGCACAGGTGGCGCTCGGCCCCCTCTCTATTAATGGCTGAACGTGATCGACCCGCTCGACAGCCTGACCTTCTCCATGCACGCTAGCCGCGGCGGCTTCGCTCTACTCCTCGGTTCGGGCGTGTCGCGCGCAGCCACCATCCCGACAGGCTGGGAGATCGTTGTCGACCTTCTTCGCAAGCTTGCCGCGGTCCGCGGCGATAGCTCCAACCTGGACCCTGCTGCATGGTACCAGGCCGAGTACGGCGAGGAGCCCAAGCGCTTCCCCTTTGCGGGCGTGCCGTACGATGGATCTCACCTCATTGCCAGGCTAGGCGACTATGGCGCAGCACTCGAGAGACTCCAGGCCCTTGTCATCGTCGGCGCAGTTTGGGGCGAGCCCCACCACCAGCCGATGTGGCAGAAGGCGCTCGAGCGCCTAGCCCACCCTCCGCATCCACCCTCATCCTTCAGCGTCCCTTGGGAGAACTGTCGGCTTTATCCAGCGATCCGGCTCCTCTATGGCGCCGGCATTGCGGCGGCCGCCTCCGCCAAGTTCGCTACCCTCCGCGGTTTCTTCGAGGTTCCAGCCAGAATTGAGACGGGTGAGAGCGCTCCCTTGGTGCTCGTCGGATGGAGGAACTGGGTCGTCGACCTGAATACCTTGAGATCCGGACTTGGGCAGCGTTACTACGTTCCCCTGTCGGAACATTTCTTCACCACCCTCCGGGAGCCGCTCCGCGACTTCATCCCCGCGGATGACGAGTACGAGCGTGTCTTCGACCTCTTCGAGTATCTCCTCGGGCTCACATACATCTATTATGAGGACCATCAGAGTGGATGGTTCCCACCGGGCCGCTTTGTTTTCAAGATGAGCGGCACGCGAGGCATCAGGGCGCTAGCCATGGCCGAAGCCGATCGTCTCGGCCCCTCCTGGCCCGTGCTCCAGGCAGGGTTCTTCGGAGGTAGCCCGGAAACCTTTCGAAAACTCGACGCCGCGCTGACAGCCATAATACCGGAATTTCGACGCATGAGTTTCTGAGCTTAGTCCGCGCGGCACCCGGCTCGGGGAACCCCGGCTCGAGGGCATCGAAGTAGCCACTCCCACCGCGGCACTAACGTTCAGTGCTTGCCGAGCAACTCCCGCACGGCGGGCAGTAGCTCGTTGGGTACCTCGATCATGCTGGTGCCCTGGCGCTCGAATGCTGCTTCGTCCTCGGCGACGGCTTCTTCCTCGCTCTGGCCTTCATAGTGGGCGATCAACTCACGCACGCGCCGTTCGTCCCAGCCTGGGGGAAACTCATTCTTCGGCATCATCGCCTCTTCTTTCGCTTGCGCCGTATGTATGCCATGAGCGGTTTGCCTCGAAGCTCGTAGGCAGTAACGACAAAGCAACTCTCTGGCGCAGGATCTCGGACATAGATGACTCGGATGTAGCGGCCGGAGGGCGTCCGACCGATTGCCGCCCGCGAGTCGTCGCTGCCTCGACGGTCCTCGCCCGGCGCGCGGAGAATGGCATCGACTTCATCTTCAGAGACGGCATGGTTCCAGATGTGCGGCTCCCCGGTTTCGGGATCGATGAAGTAGCGAAGCCGCACTGATGGATTCTAGCTCATCCTGCTCCCCCGGGCCGAGTCTGCCGAGATGTCGAAAGGCGATCCGTACGCCAGGTTGCCTCACCGCTGCGAGACGACGCACGGATCGTCGCCCGTCCACTCCCTGAGCTCGGCCGCGGTCCACGTCCTCGGCTCGTGCGGGTAGCGTGGCGGGAAGTATCCGGAGAAGCCGTTGACGACCGGCACCCGGGCGTCCAGGCCGGCCCACATGGCGACCTGCTGCGTGACCACGTAGTTGGCGCCGCGCGGCAGGGTGAGGTAGAGCGCGCGGCAGCCGCGAGGGATGCTGGCGCGCACCGCGGCGACGCGGTCGAAGAAGGGCTGCTTCGCGAAGGCCGGCGGCGAGTCGACGCGCTGCTCCGCCACGCCGGCCAGGAGCAGCGTGGCCAGCAGCGCGGCTCGCACCGGCGGGCGCAGCCGGCTACGGCGGATGGCGGCGTCGGCGCCCCAGCAGGCGGCGACGGCGGCCAGCGCGAAGATGAGGATGGAGATCCGATCGACGGCGCGGATCGCCCCGGCCCCCGGCACCCACCGGTAGACCAGCCACCACAAGCTGACGCCGGGATCGCCCTGGCCCAGGTGAAGGCCGTCCAAGGCGAACCGCGGCACGACCAGCGAGACCACGGCCAGCGCGTTCGCCGTGGCCCAGCAGGTGACGAGCAGTGCCTGACGGCGGCGCTCCTCGCGCGACAAGCGCAGGGTATGGACGACCGAGACCAAGCCGAGCGCGATCGGCACCAGGCCCGGGAAGAGGTAGAGCTCCCAGCTGCCGTTCGAGCCGCCGGGATAGTCGGGGAGCAGCGCATGGTAGGTGCTGCCCGGCATCGCCGCGAGCCACCACTCGAGGCGAGGCAGGGAGGGCAGCACCTCGTCCCAGGAACGCTCGCCGAGCACGGCCTTGGCCGCCATGTAGGGCCGCAGGACGACGTAATGCGCCGCCGCCCAGGACGCCACCGACAGGACGACGAACCACGGCGCCGCGCGGCAGAAGGCGGCGAGGCGCCGCCGGCCTTCGCGGTCCCAGAAGAGCAGCAACGGCACCGCCAGGCCGAGCGCCAGCAGCAGGAACCACCCGACGTAGATCACCGACAGCATCTGCAGGTAGAGCAGCAGTAGCAGCAGCGCCAGCCTGCCCCGGCTGGGCGCCGCCAGCAGGCGCCAGAGCGCCCACAGCGAGAGCGGCACGTAGAAGATGAGGAACAGCTGGAGATGGCCGAGCTGGCCGACGCGCGGCGCGCCGAAGGCGAAGAAGAAGGCCCCCAGCGTCGCCAGCGGCGGGCCGACGCCGAACCGGCGCAGCACCAGGAGCATGGCGGCGTAGTCCAGCACGCACATCACGATCAGCAGCAGCTGGCTGGCGGTGCAGGGGTCCCAGCGCAGGCGCAGCAGCGCATAGACGGGGAGCACCCCCATCATGTTCTCGGAATAGGCCAGCACGTGCGGCGCCGGATGGAAGAACGGCGGCGACCAGAAGGTGCCGAGGTGGTCTCGACGCTCGACCGTTCGCAGCTCGTGCTCGAGGAAGTAGCAGGTCAGCAGCGGGTCGCCCGGAGCGGTCTGCAACATCGCGAAGCGGGACGCCAGGGTCGGCTGGAACACGAACCAGGTGCCCACGGCGCCGGCCGCGGCATAGAGCGCCACCGCCAGGACGGCGAGAGCGCCGGGGCGGCGCGCCAGGAGCCGCGGGCGCGGCGCGGCCCCCGGCGCCGGCGATGCTGCCACTAGGCCGGGCTCAGGATCGGCAATGTCGGATGCTTGGGGTGCCGGGGCTGCCGGCTCGCGAGCTCGGCGAACATCCCGGGGCGGTAGGCGGTGATGGTGCCGGTGAAGGCCGAGGCGGCGACGGTCAGCGGCGAGGCCAGCCAGAGCTTGCCGGGACCGGAGCGCCCCTTGTAGTTGCGGTTGATCGCCGACACCGTGACCTCCCCCGGGGTCTCGGAGACGCCGGGGCCGCAGCCGATGCAGGCGCCGCAGCCGGGGTGGATGAGCGTGACGCCGGCGCGCTCGAACGTCTCGGCCAGCCCCTGCTCGCGCACGAACCGCTCCACCGCCTGCGAGCCGCACTGGATGAGGAAGCGCACCCCCTCGGCGACCCGCAGGCCGGCGTCGACCGCCTCCTTGACCACCTGGTGGTAGAAGATCAGGTCGTCGATCTTGCCGGCGGTGCAGCTGCCGCCGTAGGCGATGTCGATCTTGACCTCGCCGATCTCGTCGATCCAGGCGCCGTTGGTGGGGTCCGACGGGATGCCGCGGTCGGGGTCGCCCGGGTGGGCCACCATCGGCCGCACGCCCGCGAGGTCGATCGTGTGGACGCCGCCGCCGTAATGGGCGTCCGGGTCCGGCGCGACGGCGCGCCGCCGCCAGCGCGCGCGGGTCTCCTCGTCCGCCTCCGGCCGCCACTCCGCCAGCCAGCGCCAGGTCTCCTCGTCGGCGACGACGATGGCGGTCTTGGCGCTGCACTCGGTCGCCATGTTGGTGAGCGTGGCGCGCTCGTCCATCGACAGCGTCGAGACCCCGGGGCCGGTGAACTCCATCACCCGGTCGAGCGTCAGCTCGCGCTTGGCGTACTCGAGCAGGATGTACAGCATGACGTCCTTGGCCGTCACGCCGGGCCCGAGCTTGCCGACAAGCTCGAAGCGGATCGAGTCCGGCACCTCGACCTGGGTGAAGCCGGAGTGGATCAGGTCGGCGTACTCGGTGGCGCCGACGCCCCACGCCAGGGCGTTGTTGACGCCGCCCATGCAGGTGTGGCTGTCGGTCGCCTGGATGAAGTCGCCGGGCTCGACCAGCGCCTCGCGCGCCACCTCGTGGCAGATGCCGGGCGAGAGGCCGCCGCTGGCGGCGAAGTTCCGCACCCCGGTGTGGGCCTGGAACTGCCGCTGCAGCTCGCGCAGGGTCTCGATCTTGCCGGCGAACGGCTGCATCTTCGGCACCTCGTCGGCGTAGATCAGGTGGTCCTCGAAGACGGCGAAGCGCTCCGGGTGCTCGATGCGGTAGCCGGCGCCGTGCTCCTGCTCCAGGAAGTGGTGGACCTGGGCGGTGGTGAACTCGTGCGAGTAGCCGCCGTCGACGCTCACCACCACCGCGTCGCCCGGCTTGACGTAGCGGCGCTGTCTAGCGTCGCCGGGGCCGCCGCCGCCGGGGCCGGCCAGCAGGTGGCGCGCCAGCAGCTTCTCGGCCATGGTCATCGGCCGCGGCCCGGTGTCAGGCAGCGGCAGCTCGATCTCGCCGCGCGCCAGCGCCTTCGAGAACGGGAACAGCCCGCCCTGCCGGACGACGATCTGGGTGATCGGATCGTAGCCGGCGTAGAACTCGGCGAGCGGGATGCCCTCCCCGCGCTGCAGCCGGCGCAGCTGCTCGTGGTCGCCCATCAGCACGCCCTGGCTGATGTTGTTGCGGGCGTGGATCGGCGCGAAAGAGGCGGCGATGGCGATGCGGATGCCCGACCACTTCTCCGCCTGCACCGCGGTCTCGCGCGAGCTGCCGACCCCCTTGCGGTGCCCGGACACGATGACCTCGAAGTTGCCGTCGCGCAGCGCGTCGCGCTCGAACAGCCGCCGGCCGTCGACGATCAGGCCGGCGTAGGCGTCGCGGGCGATGTCCTCCGGCCGGTGGCTGAAGCACACCCAGGCCGGTGTCATGGCGTCGGTGTTGATGTCGTCGAGCAGCTCCTCGACGCTCAGGTCGTCCATGCGCAGATCGAGCTCGCCGCGCAGCTGGCGGCGGATGAGCTCCGGGTCCTTGGTGAGGAAGAGCACCCGCTTGCCAGGGGTCAATCGCACGATCTCTGCGGGCTGCATCGGCAAGCTCCTTTCGCGGCCGTGGGTCCCGTCCGGAGGATACCGACCCACGACCGGCACCGCCTCCAGGTTGATTCTCTCACACTCATGCTGGCATCATTCCCGTCAGAATCGCCACGATGCCACTCGACGGCGCACCAGTCCGGTCCGGTCGCGGTGAACGGCGCATCGCGCTCGCCGTCTTCCTGTTCGCGCTGCTGGCGTACAACGCCAACCTGCGCGACATCTCGACCGGCGACTCCTTCTCGGCCCGCTTCCTGCCTCTCGCGCTGCTCTGCCACGGGACGCTCTACCTCGACCCGGTGGCGGAGGCCGCCAGGATGGAGCGCCCGCTAGGGCCCGAGGCGTACTGGCTGGTCACCACGCCCGGCGGCCGGCTCGCCTCGCGCTATCCGATCGTCATGCCGCTGCTGGTGACGCCGCTCTACGTGCCCACCGCGCTCTACCTCGCCCATCATGGCTGGGCCAACGTCCGCGACGTAGAGATCGCCGCCGAGCTCACCGAGAAGGCCGCCGCCGCCACGGTCGCGGCCGCCTCCTGCGCGCTCATGTACCTGCTGCTGCGCCGGCAGCTGCAGCGTAGCCTGGCCCTGCTGCTCACCCTGGCCTTCGCCTTCGGCACCGAGACCTGGTCCATCTCGAGCCAGGCGCTGTGGCAGCACGGCGCCGCCGAGCTGTTCGCGATCGTGGCGCTGCTCGCCGTCACCGGCAAGCCGACCCGCCTCGCGCTGGCGGTGGCGGGCGCCGCCAGCGGGCTGCTGATCGCCGCCCGGCCGCCGGACCTCATCCTGGCCGCCGGCTTCGCCGTCTACGCGGCGCTCTGGGCCCGCCCCCGGCGGCTGGCCCTCTGGTTCGCGGCCGGCGCCGCGGCGCCGCTCGCCCTGCTCGCGATCTACAACGTTACCGTCTTCGGCACCCTCCGCGGCGGCTACGCCGCCGGCTTCGGCAACGGCTCCTTTGCCGGCCTCGGCAACGGCCTCTTTACCGGCATCGCCAACGGCCCCTTCTATCCGCTATGGATGGGGCTCGCCGGCGAGCTGTTCAGCCCGGGCAAGGGGATCTTCGTCTACATGCCGTTCCTGCTGTTCCTCGTTCTGCTGCCAGGCCATCTCCGGCGCCGGGCCGCCGAAGAGCCGCTTGGTCCCGCTCCCACCGCTCGTGCCGCTCCCGCCGCCGGCGCCACTCGCAGCCTGGCGCTGTGCATGTCGGCGGCGGCCGCGCTCCTGATCCTGTTCTATGCCAAGGCGGATTGGCGCGGCGGCTGGTGCTACGGGCCCCGCTTCGTCACCGACGCGCTGCCGCTGCTGGTCTGGCTGCTGGCGCCGATCGTCGCGTCACTGGGCCGGCGCAGCCTCGCCTGCTTCGCCGCGGCAACCTGCCTGGCGGTCTTCATCCAGGCGGTCGGCGTCTTCTGCTATCCGCGGGGCAACAGCAGTGGGCGGATGGAGGTCGCCGCCAATGCCGCCGATCCGCGGATCAAGGCCTGGAGCTGGGCGGATGCGCCGCCCCTGGTGGAGCTCCGGGCGGGCCCGACCCGGGCCTTCTTCATCGACATCCTGGCCGGAAAGCGGCACTATCCCGGCGGGACTTCCCCCTGAACGCCGCCCGCCGGGCGGTCGCGGTCCCGGGGCGCCCGTCCCCTCGGGCGCCGGCGCCACCGCCAACGCCGGCGACCCGCGCAGCCGCTTGCTGACCGCCGGCCAGGCTGCCACTCCGCCCAGCGCCAGCGCGCTCGCCAGCGTCACGAGCAGGCCCGGGGTGAGGCCGGGCGGCCAGTACGACAGCTCCACCTCGCAGCGCCCGGCCGGCACCGCCACGGCGCGGAAGGCATAGTTGGCGGGCAGGATCTCCGCCGGCCGGCCGTTCACCCGGGCGCTCCATCCCGGCATGAAGCTGTCGGCCGCGTACACCAGGCCTGCTCGCGGCGCGTCGACCCGCAGCCGGTAGCCGTTCCGCCCGAAGGCCACGACCGTTGCCTCCGGATCGCCGGGCCGGTTGGGCGTCGCCGCCACGGGCGGGGCCGACTCGAGCAGCACCCTGCGCCCCGCGGGCAGGTCGCCCAGCAGCGCCAGCGCGCGCTTGCCGGGCACTACCTGGAAGTCGCTGGAGAAGAAGAAATGGGGGGATCCGCGGCGCCTGAAGATGCGCACCAAGCCGTCGTCGTACAGGCGGCTGTAGCGCCGGCCCTCCGCCTCGGCCATCGGCTGGGTGGAGGTGTAGGCGATCGCCAGGAGCTCCACCGCCGCGCGGTCGAGCACCCCCTCGGGCGGCAGCTGCCGGCGCGCGCCGCTCATGAAGATGGGCCCGCTCGAAGGCTTGGCGTAGGCCTGGTAGAGCTCGAACGCCCGCGGCGCATTGCAGGCCATGTACGAGTCGAGCTGGAAGATGCCGAAGGCCCCGCCGGCATCGGCAGTGAAGGCCTCGGCCCCGAAGACGCGCCCGTAGCCGGCGACTCGCGTCAGGGCGCGCACGTAGTCCGGCGGATGGCGCCAGACGTCGAACCGCTTCGGCCGCGGGTAGTAGGTGTGCAGGAACGCTTCGACGGCGAACAGCCCCAGCAGCGCCGCCGCCACGAGATGGGTGCTCCGCGACCGGCGGACGCGGCGGACGCCGGCCAGGACCACGACGATCCACACCCCGGCGAGGCCGAGCAGCAGCCACCATTCGCTCTCCCACTGCGGCGCCCCCTGCCGCGCCAGCACACCGGCCTTGACGCCGATCCAGCGCATCGCCGCGAGCGCCAGCAGGCCGGCCGCTCCGGCGGCCGCCGCCCAGCGGTAGCTGACGGCGCCGCGCCGCAGCTGAGCGATGCCCAGCGCCGCCAGCAGGGCAACCACCAGGTCGATCAGCGGGGCCAGGTAGAAGGCGAAATGGATCTGCCGCAAGACCGGCAGATACGCCAGCCACTGAACCGGCGGCAGGCCCAGCAGCTTCATCACCGCCAGCGCCAGGGCGATCAAGCTCGCCAGCCACAGCGTCCGCTGCCGCCCGGGCGGCGGCCGCAGGGCCAGGGCGCAGAGCAGCAGCGGCACCCACCCGGCATAGGACTGGTGCGCGCCGTCGGGCTCCCCCATCGGCGCATGCAGCAGGACCTCGCTGGCCCCCATCAGCACCGGCGACAGCAGCTGCAGCAGGGAGATGGGCTTGACCGCGTATCGCGCCGCCACGTCGTAGACGGCGTGGAGCTGCGGCGTGGCATGCACCAGCGTCCAGGCCGGCAGGTAGTAAAAGCCGACCAGGCCGACGGCGGCGAGCGCCGCCAACGCGAACCCCCCGAGCAGACGCCGGCGGGGCGCCGTGCCCGCTCCGGCAGAGGTTTGCGCCACGGCGACGACCGCGTAGACAGCAGTGAACCCGAAGCCGGCGACCGCGATCGGCGGGAAGCTGGCAAGAGCGGCGGCGGCAAAGCCAAGCGCCAGGCCGGCCGCCATCGGCGCCGTGGGACGGTCGAGGAAACACCGGGTCAGGTAGAGGGTGAAGGGTATGCACGCGATCGCCCCACCCTCGAAGGAGCCGACACTCTGCGTCACGGCGCCGCAGAACATGAAGGCGGCGGCGCCTACCAGGCAGTCCAGCGGCGCCAGGCCGTGACGGAGCAGGAACAAGAAGGTGAAGCAACCGGCGAAGAGGATGACCAGCAGCCCGTAGGCAGTCCTCGCGTCGACGGTGTTCCCCAGCGCCACCATCGCCAGGTACGGCGGGAAGGCCACCGTCGGCGTCAGGTTGGCCATCTCCGGCGTGCCCATCCCGACGTAGGGATTCCACCATGGCAGCTCGCCCGCGAGCAGTCCCCGGCGCAGGAACTGGGCATCCGGCTCCCATTGCCAGACCGGTCCGCCGGGATCGTGATAATTCACCATCAAGAGCAGGTTGCGGCTCTCCCAGGTAGCGCGGGGCTCGAAGTCCGGACCGTAGTTCTGCGGCAGGAACCGATAATCGAGCGGATTCACACTGTTCGAATAGACCAGCGATCGTCCGTCGAAGATCACGTTGCCATATGCGACGCAAAGCAGCGCCGCCAGCACGCACAGCGCCAGCCAGACGTGCCGCCGCCGCTCGCGACCGGGGTCGCGGGCGGGTGCCGCGGCGGACGCGCGGCCGCCGGCCCGGCGGCGCGGCCGGCTGCCGGCATCGCCGCCGCGCTGCGCTGCCGTTCGCCGCGTCTTGCGGCGCTTGCTGGTCCGGCGTCCCGCCATGCCGTCTGCCCTCGCTAAAAAGCTTCCCCAGGAGTATATTGACCCGGCCTCGGCTTGGGAACCTCGGAGAGAGCTGCGCATGGAGAGAACGATCGGCATCGTCGGCGGCGGGCCGGCAGGGCTGGCGTTGGCCGACGACATGAGCCGCGCGGGTTGGGCGGTGACCCTGCTCGAGGCCGCGCCGGAGCTCGGAGGGCTGGCTCGCTCCTTCACCTTCGGCGACATCCGGATCGAGCGTTACTATCACTTTCTATGCTCGGGCGACACCGGCTATTTCCGCAAGCTGCGCGAGCTCGATCTCGATCATTCCCTGTGCTGGCGGCCCACCAAGATGGGGTTTTTCTACCACGGGCGGATGTACCCCTTCAGCTCGGTGGCCGACCTGCTGCGGTTCGACGGCATCTCGTTGCTCGGCCGGCTGCGCTACGGCCTCTTGGCGCTGCGCTGCTCGCTCTCCGAGGACTGGCGCGCGCTCGACGCCGTTCCGGCCGAGAGCTGGCTGATCAGGGCGCTGGGCGAGGAAGCCTACCGCGCCACCTGGTATCCGCTGCTGCGAGTCAAGTTCGATCGCTTTCACGACCAGATCGCCGCGGCTTGGGTGTGGCACCGGGTGCATCGCGTGGCCCGCTCGCGCCGCACCCCGCTGCACCGGGAGCGCCTGGGCTTCCTCACCGGCGGCACCGACACCCTGGTGACGGCCCTGGAGGCGAGGCTGCGCGAGCGCGGCGTCTGCCTCCGCCCGGGTACGCCGGTGCGGCGCATCGTCATCGAAGGCGGGCGCGCGCGCGGCATCGAGACCGCCGACGGCAGCCGCTTGGATTTCGACGCGGTGGTCTCGGCAGTGCCGCTGCCGCATTTCCTGCGGCTGGCTCCCGACCTGCCTGCCGATTACCGCGCGACCCTTGGATCGATCGATTTCATCGGCGTGATCTGCGTTACTCTGCGTTTACGGAATCGCCTCTCCGAGAATTTCTGGCTCAACGTCAACGACGAGCGCGTGCCGTTCAACGGCTGCATCGAGTACACCAACCTCAACCAGGCCGCGACCCCCGATGGCACGTCGATCCTCTACGTGCCCTTCTACCTGCCGCGCGAACACGCGCGCTTCACCCAAGACGATCGGCAACTCATCGCGGAGTGCAGCCGCGCTCTCTGCATCTTGAATCCGCGGTTCCAGCCGGACTGGATCCTGCATGCGTCCGTCTCTCGGGACCCTTATGCACAGGTGATCTGCGCCACGGGATTCGCCGCGCGGGTGCCTCGTCACCGCACGCCGATCGAGAACCTGTATCTCGTCGAGTCCAGTCAGCTCTACCCCGCCGACCGCACGATCAGCGGCACCATCGACCTGGCGCGCGAGGTCGCCACTCTCGTCACCGGCGGGCTGCCGGCATCCGCGCCGGAGCCGCCTTGAACGGCCTGCCCGCGACTTGTCCGATCTGCGGCTCGGGCGACGTCCGCCGGCCGTTCGCGAGTGTCGCAGGCGTTGGACCCGCGACGGTGAGCTCGGCGATCGTCGGCTCGTCGCGGAGCGCCGTGCACCCCATCCGCTTGCGGGCGTGCCGCGCCTGCGGCGCCGCTTGGCAGGACCCGCCGCCCGGGCCGGACCTGGTGACCGCGGCGTACCGCGAGATGCGTGATGAGCGGTACCTCGAGGAGGAGGCCACCAGGCGCCGGTCGTTGCGCCGCGCCCTCGGCCTCGTCGAGCGGCGGGCGGGCCCTCGGCGCGGGCGCCTGCTCGACGTCGGCTGCTCGGCCGGCCTGTTCGCCGAGATTGCCCGCGCCTCGGGATGGGACGTCCTCGGCGTCGAACCATCGCGGTGGCTCGCCGCGCGCGCCCAGGAGCGGCTGGGAGGCGGTGTGCTCTGCGCCCGCTTCGAGGAGGTCGACCTGGAGCCGGCCAGCTTCGACGCCGTCTGCCTCTGGGACGTCCTGGAGCACGTTCCGGACCCGCAGGCCTTCCTCGCCAAGGCGGCGGCGGCGTTGCGACCGGGCGGTCTGCTGGCCCTCAACGTCCCCAACATTCGCAGCTGGATCGCGCGCGCCCTCGGCCGGCGCTGGCCCTTGCTGCTGCCCGAGCACCTGTTCTTCTTCTCCCCGGCGTCGCTGCGGCTGCTGCTCGAGCGCAGCGCCGTCACCGGAACCGAGCTGCATCTGCACCCGGTGCTCTTCGGCGCCGGCTACGTGGCCCACCGCCTCGCCCATCACCGGATCCCGGGAGCACGGCCGCTCGCGCGAGCGCTCGGCAGGGGGCCGCTGCGCCATCTTCGCATCCCGCTTCTCATGGGCGAGTTGACTGCCCTCGGCACGAAGCGGGAGCCTGCCTGAGGCCGTCTTGCGCGGCGGCGGCGGCGAGAGCGCGCTCGGGGAAGCCGGACGGCGAGGCCCGCCGGGCGGGCGCGACGCGCGGCGCGGCGCTCTCGCTTTCTATGCCCTTGCCGCGGTCGTCGGCATCCTCGCCAGCGGTCTCTCCTTCGCCGAATTCTTGACGTCCCGGTTCGACCACATCGCCGGGAACTTCGGCGACGCCAGGCTCATCATCTATCTCCATGAGCACTGGTACGACGTCTATCGTGGCAGGGAGGCATGGCTGTCGCCGCCTTTCTTCTTCCCCGTCAAGCACGTCTTGGCCTACTCGCACACCTTGTTCCTGCAATCCCTGCCCTACTCCCTGCTCCGCCTGGCGGGCCTCGACCCTTATGTCTCGTTCGAAGCGACTCTGCTGCTGTTCGCATGGGTAGGCTACGCCTCTACCATCGGCTTGCTCCGCCAGCTCGGCGTGCAGCGAGGATTCGCGATCTTCGGGGCGGTCTTGTTCGTCTACTCCAACCTGTTCCATATCTGGATCCTGGCCCCGCAGATCTACACGATCATGCTCATTCCCCTGGTGTTGCTCGGCGTGGCAAAGGCGGTCGCATGCGGTTCGCTCCGCCGCACCCGCACGCTGCTGCTGAGCGCGGCAGGCATCGCGTGCTCATTGATCCTCTTCTCCGACTTCTATACCGGCTGGTTCTTCGGCTTCTTCGCGCTGATGGCGGGGGGGCTGGCGATTGCCACCCATCGCGAGCTGCGGTCGTGCTGCATCGACTTCGCGAGGGATCATTGGTCCTCGATCTCGATTGCGCTCCTGGCGGCAGCGCTGGCCCTCGTGCCGTTCATGATCACCTACGGACCAGCCGTCATCGACAACCAGGGCAGGCTGTACAGCGAGGTCATGCGCTTCACGATGCCGTTCGCCGACATGGTGAACGTCAACACGGGGAATCTCGTCTGGGGCCGCCTGCTCGGCCGGATCGACACGGGCTACGCCAACCTGGGACGATCCTTCGGCCTGACTCCCGGATTGCTCTGCTGCTTCGCCGTCGCCGTCGGGCTCATGCTGGCCCGCAAGCGGGTTCTCCCCTGGGAGCGAAGCGACATTCGGTATGCCCTGGTGTCGCGCTCGGCGGCGGTGGTCCTCCTGGTATGGGCGCTGATGTTCAAGACCCGCACGGCTTCACTGTGGCACATGGTGTGGCACCGGGTGCCGGGCGCCTCGGCCATCCGCGCCACGGCGCGCTTCCAGTACCTATTGAGCCTGGCGGTGGTCGTGGTCGTGATCGCAGCGCTGTCTGCCGCGTGGGATGCCGCATCCCGGCGCATCGCCCCGGGCCGCCCCCTGCGGCGAGTCATGGCGCTGGGCTTCCTCGCCGTCGCGAGCGCGTGCTTGTTGCTCGAGCAGGTCAGCCTGGTCAAGACGCATGGGGTCAGCAGGCGCGAAGAGCAGGCCCGCCTCGGCGTGATCCCCGCACCTCCCTTCGCGTGTGAAAGTTTCTTTCTCCAGGAGACCCCGAGCCCGCTGCACAACGTCATCGGACTGCAAATCGACGCGATGCTGGTGTCACAGCGCGTGGCGGTGCCCACGCTCCACGGCTACAGCGGCTTCAATCCGCCAGGATGGAACCTGGTGAATCCGGCTGCGCCCGACTACCTCGATGGGGTGGAGCGCTGGGTGTCCGCGAACCATCTGCGGCAGCCATGCGCGCTCCAACTCTCTCGCCGCAGGTGGATCGCAGAGCCGCTGGCAGACCGGCGGGCGGCCGGGAAGGGTTCGAGATCCCCGCAGCCGCTTCCCGCCGGTCCCACCGATCTCGGGCGGCCGCGGTAGAACGGTCGTCGGCCGCCTCCTCCAGTGTCCCGTCTCAGAGATTCGCATCATTAGTCGGCGAGCCATCCGGGCTCCTGGCAAGGCGCGCCGACGCAGGCATAGTCGACACTATGTCGAGGAGGCGCAACGCCGCCAGGGGGCCGGAGGGCCGGCGAATAATGATGCGAATCTCTGAGACGGGGCACTAGGATCTCGCGAACGACGTGCCGGCGGAGTATATTCATTCGCACCAGGAGACGTCCCTGCCTGACCCTGACATGACAGCAACCGCCATGCCCGCGGACGCGCCGCCACCGCTCTCCGAGCCCGCGGCGGAGACCGCCGATCGCCGCGGCCCGCCCAGCCTGGCGCGGCGGGCGGCGCGGCGGGTGCTCGCCGCGGTCGGCCTGCGCCACGAGGCGGAGGTCCCGTTCCGCACCCCCGAAGAGGTCGCCGGCTTCCTGGCCGACGCCGCCGGCGCGGCGGCGGCCGGCGACGCCGCGCGCTTCGCCGCGCTGCTCTGGCAGCACGACCGCGGGCTGCTCGAGTACCTGCGCGCCTGGCATGTCGACGGCGCGCCGCCGCGGCTGGCAGCGGATTACGTCGACGACGCGCAGTACCGCTTCCTGCACACCCTCGGCATGGTCCCCCTGCCGCCGCCCGCCCGGATGCTCGAGATCGGCTCCAATCCCTACTACTTCCACGTCCTGCTGCACAAGCTCTTCCCGCACGCGGAGATCCACGGCCTCAATTTCTTCGATCACGACATCTTCTCCACCCGGCAGGACACCATCGTGCAAACCACCCGCAACCGCTGGACCGGCGAACGGTTCGCATTCTCCTCCCGCCTGCTCAACCTCGAGGCGACCGCGCGCTATCCCTATCCCGACGACGCCTTCGACCTCGTCTTCTTCTGCGAGACGTTGGAGCACCTGGTGGTCGATCCGCTCGCCGTGTTCGGCCGGCTCGAGCGCATCCTGAGCCCGGGAGGCTGCCTGCTGGTCACGGTGCCCAACGCCGTGCGCCTGACCAACTACGCCCTGATGCTGCACGGCTACAACTTCTTCGACGCCTACCAGACGCAGAACGGCGTCTACGGCCGTCACAACCGCGAGTTCACGCTCGCCGAGCTGCGGACCGTCCTGCAGGAGAACGGCTTCGAGGTGCTGCGCGCCGAGACTCACGACCGCACCGACTACAACCGGGTCGAGATCATCACCTGCGACTACACCGGGCGCCGCGTGGTCCTGCCGGAGAACCGCCGCAGCCTGCTGGCGAAGCTCCGCCGCGGCGGCGGCACGCTGGCCGACCGCGGCGACAACCTCTACCTGCTGGCGCGCAAGCCGCGGGCGGGCGAGGCCCGCGCGCGGGCCGCCGGGGCTTCTGCGGCCACCGGTACCGCGGGGGCCACCGGGGCTGCCGGTACTGCGGGGGCCGCCGGGACCGTGTCGGCCGAACCGGCCGCCCCGCGAACGCCGCCCGTGGAGGCGTCGTGATGTTTCCCGGGACGCCGCCGGGCACCTCCCCGCGGCAGCTCTCCCTGCCCCGCTTCGCGGCCGGGGCCGCCCTGCTGGCGCTCGCGTTCGGCGGCGTCCTCTACGGGCCCACCTTCCGCTGCTCCTGGGCCTATGACGACATGGACTACCTCAACTTCGCGGCCCAGGTCCTCGCCGGCCGCGAGGGTTACTGGTCGGCCGTCTTCCGCCCTCACCTCGAGCACCTGGTGCCGCTGGTGCGGATCGCCTTCCACGCCAACCTCGCGCTGTTCGGCGTCTGGGCGCTGCCGTTCCGGCTGCTCGTCTTCCTCGCCCACGCCGGGGCGGCCGTCTTCATGGCTCTCGTCGCCCGCCGTTACACCGGCTCGACCGTCGCCGGCTGGGCGGCGGCCCTCGCCTACGTCCTGCCCGCGGGCTTCTCCTCGGTCTGGATCTGGCTGATGACCGGCGCCGGCGTGCCGCTGGGGCTGTTCGGCCTCACCGGCGCGCTGGCGGCGCTGGCCTGGACCGGCAGCCTCGGGCGGGCCCGGGCGCGCGGCCTGGCGGCGGCGGGCCTGGCGGTGGCCGCCGCCGCCGAGAGCACCCTGGTGCCGCTCGTCCTGGTCGCCGCGCTGTTCGACGAGATCGAGCGCCGCCGCGACGGCACCGCGACCAGCCGCCGGCCGCTGGGCGGCTTCACCCTGGCGATCCTCGGCGGCGCCCTGGCGGCGGTGGCCGCGGCCGCGATCCTCTACCGGCGGGTCTACGGCCGCACCTTCGTGCTCGACGTCACGCACGGCCTGCCTCGCGCCCTGTTCCTGGCGATGGTGGCGCCGTTCCGCTACTTCTTTCCCGGGCTGCTCCTGGCGCAGGCCGGCGAGCCGCCGTACTTCGTTCCCGTCCACGGCTGCCTCCTCGGCCTGGTGGTCGCGGCGGCCGTCGCCGTGCTGCTCCTCGGCCTTGGCCGCCGCTTCCCGCCCGCCCTGGTCCCGGTGGCCGCCGCCGCCGCCAGCGGCCCGCTCGCCATCCTGCTGCTGGTCGGGCTCGGACGGGCCGCCACCTCCTACGTCGAGCTCTATGACGCCGACCGTTACTTCTTCACCCTGCTGCTGCCGATCTCCCTGCTCGCCGCCGGCGTCACGGCCGGGCTGCGCGCCGTCGCGGGCGGCTGGCCGCCCGGCCGCCGGCGGGCCCTCGCGGCGACCCTCGCCGCCGCCGTCGCGGCCGAGGCGGTGCTGCACTTCGATGCCTTGCAGCAGCGCGTGACCTTCCCCGAGTTCGCGCGGCACGAGCGCCGCTTCGCGCAGCTCACCCAGCTCGACGACGCCCTCGCCCGGGCGGTGCGCCGGCTGCCGCCGGGCCAGGCGCCGCCACGCTTCCCAGAGTCCGACCTCCACTACCCCGACGTGCACAACGGGCGCATCTCGGCGGCCCTGGTGCTGCTCGGCGTGGGGCGCGGCAGGACCGGCGTCGAGCTCGTCCACGGCCCGGTCGGCGAGCGCGACGCGCGCCTGCTCAACCCGGTCCTCGCTGCCTGGGCCCGGTCGGTCGGCGAGCCGCTCCCCTACCTGTCGATCGCCGGCGGGCACCTGGTCGACGCTCACGTGCACGGCATGGTCGACTTCCGCGGCGATCCCGGCGAGACCATGGTGGTGTCCGGCTTCTATCCCTGGGAGGGCACCGCTCGCTGGATGGGCGAGCGCGGGGTCTTGCGGCTGACGGCCGGCGAGCGGCACCAGCTCACTCTCATCCTCGGCGCGCCCGCGCCGCAGATCGCGCGCCGCTATCCCGAGCGGCCGCCGATCCGCGTGCGCGTCTCCCTCACCGACGAGATAACGGGGGGCACGGTCCCGATCGGCACGATCACCGTCGGTCCCGGGGAGGCAGAGGCGGTCCACGTCGTCGACTGCACCGCCTTCTTCAACGCCTTCGGCAACGGCCGCCTGGTCCAGCTGGTGCTGGACGCCGGACCTTCCTGGCGGCCGGCCGACGTCCTGCCGAATACCACCGACTCGCGCCTGCTCACGGTCCGCGTCACCGCCGCCGGCTTCCCCGGCGCGTGACCCGCGGCGGTAGCGTATGCCGGGCCGAGATCGGTGCTACGCTATAAGCTCGAATGCGCCGACCAATCGTAGCCCCTCACCGCCCGTCGCGGGCGCCGGCGCTCCGGCTCGGGCTCCTGGCGGTGCCGCTCCTCGCCGCCACGCTCGCCTGGCTGGCGCCGGCGTCGCGCGCCGCGCAGGGGCAGACGCCGATGAATCCGCCGAGCCACGCCGGCTTTCCCTTGACCATCCCCGGCGCCGGCACGGTGCTGATCAGCCAGCCGGTCATCGCCGATCTCGGGCTCACGCCGGGCTTCGCGCAGATCATCTTCGGCACCAAGTCGGGCCTGCTCTACGTCCTGCAGCACAATGCCAACGGCACCTGGAGCCCGGCACCGGGCTGGCCGCAGCAGCTCCCCTCGCACATCGCCTCCAGCCCGGCCATCGGCGACCTGGACGGCGACGGGGTTCCGGACATCGTCGTCGGCTTCGGCTCGCAGTACTTCACCAACCTCAACGGCGGCGTGGCCGCGTTCCATCGCGACGGTACCAAGGTCTGGCCGGCGTTCTTCGCGACCGGGCCCATCCTCACCTGGGCTCACGCGCCGGTCTACGGCACGCCGGCCATCGGCGACGTCGACGGGGACGGCCAGGCGGAGGTCGCCTTCGGCTCCTTCGACCACATGATCTACCTGCTCGACGGCAGGACCGGCCAGCTCAAGACGGGCTGGCCGGTCAACGGCTGGGACACCATCTATTCGTCTCCGGCGCTCTACGACATCGACGGCGACGGGTTGCCGGACATCATCATCGGCACCGACGCCACCGCCCAAGGTCCGCCGGCGAACACGCCGAACGGCGGCTGCCTGCGGGTGCTGCGGTACGACGGCACCTACGTCAACGGTTTCCCGAAGTGCATCGACCAGGTCATCGGCAGTACGCCGGTGGTCGCCGACCTCGACGGCGACGGCAAGCCGGAAATCATCCACGGCACCGGCAGCTACTGGGGCGCCCACAGCAACCCGCCGGTCGCCGAGCCCGCCCACAAGGTCTACGCCTGGCACTGCGACGGCTCGCCCGTGACCGGCTGGCCGGTGTCGGTGGACGGCCAGGTGTTCACCACCCCGGCGGTCGCCGATCTCAACGGCGACGGCCATCTCGACGTCGTCGTCACCGACGACAACAGCGGGCCGAGCGGCTCCTACCACGTCTACGCCTTCAAGGGCGACGGCACCCTGCTGTGGAAGACGCAGCCGAAGGACTTCAACGGCAGCACCCCCCCCCTGTCCCTCGGCGAGCCGGTGATCGCCGACGTGCTGGGCGACGGTCACCTCGAGGTGCTCGCGCCCACCAACTCCGAGGCCGTGGTCCTCGACAACCTCGGCAACCAGCTCACCCAGGGTGGCCCGCCCTACACCAATCAGAAGATCTCGTTCAACACTCCGACGTCCCTCTACAACGTGGTCGTCGGCGACCTCGAGACCGACCACGCCGACGGCAAGATCGAGGTCGTCGCCATCTCGGGCACGCCCTTCCCGACCCCGACCGACGTCTCGGTCAACGTCTGGAACCCGGTCGCCAGCGACAACGCCCCGCCCTGGGGGATGTACCGGCACAGCATGGACCGCCTCGGGCTGTTCCCGGGCGCCGGCAGCTGCAACGGCAGCTGCTCGATCAAGAGCGCCCCCACGCGATACTTCACCGTCCCCCCCTGCCGGATCGTCGACACGCGCTGCACCTCCGGCGTGAGCGGTTGCTCCGGCCTGGCGAACGGCGTCTACGGCAGCCCGCTGCTCACCAGCACCGTGCTGCGCAGCTTCGTCCTGGCGGGGCAGTGCGGCATCCCGGCCGGGGCCAGGGCGGTCTCGGCCAACGTCACCGTCACCGGCGGCAGCGGCGCGGGATTCGTGGCCATCGGGCCCGGCTGCATCACGCAGGTGAGCAACGTCAACTGGGCGGCCGGCCAGACGCGGGCGAACAACGCCGTGCTCGCGCTCGACGTCGGCGGCGCCGTCACCGTGAGAGCCCAGGTTGCCCCCGGCAACGGCACCGTACAGTTCGTCCTCGACGTCAACGGGTATTTCCAGTAACCCGGCGCCGGCGCGCCGGTCCCCGGTCGTCGCGGTCTGCGTGGGACTGGTGTGCCTGGGCGCCTACCTCGCGAACGGGCGGCTGTTCCCGCCGGCCGGCGACGACGTCCCGAACCGCCTGATCCCCTTCTCCATCCTGGGCTTCGGCACCCTCACCCTGGATCCGTTCCGGGAGCAGGTGAACGCCGACCCGGCTCACTATTACGCCAAGGAGAGGCGCTCCTCCGTGGTCTCGCTCTACCCGGTGGGGGCCGCGATCGTCGCGCTGCCGGTGTACGTGCCCTGCTACCTCTGGCTCCGCGCCCGCGGGCACGACTCGCCGGCCTACCTGTTCGCGGCCAGCAGGCTCGCCGAGAAGCTCGCGGCGGCGGCCATCGCGGCGGCGTCCGCCGCGCTGCTGTTCCTCCTGCTCCGCCGGCGTGTCGGCGCCGGCATGGCGGCCGCGATCGCCCTCGCCTTCGGCCTGGGCAGCGGCATGTGGGTGATCGCCAGCCAGCAGCTCTGGCAGCACGGCCCCGGCGTGCTCTGCATCCTGCTGGGCATGCTCCTCCTGCCGCGGCAGGAGCCGGCGGGTGCGGCGGCCGCGGTGGCGGGGGGCAGCGCAAGTGCAACCGGCGGAACCTCCGGCGCCGCGCGCGGAGCCCTCACGGCGGCCGCGGCCGGGCTCTCGCTCGGCATGGCCTTCGCGGTGCGTCCGCAGAACGTCTTCTTTCTCGCCGCCGGCGCGGTCTACCTGGCCCTGGCCCTGCGCGGCGGCGACCCGGGGCGGCGGCGGCGGCGCGCGCTCCTCGGCTTCGCGCTGGGCGCCAGCCTGCCCGTGGCGGCGGCGCTCGCCTATAACCATTACTACTACCGCACGGTGGTCGGCGGCTACAGCCTCGTCGCCGCCAATCTGCAGCCGCGGGTGGTCCTGCAGGGGCTCGCGGGATTGCTGCTGAGCCCGAATCGAGGCCTGCTGGCCTTCTCGCCGGCCGCGCTGCTCGGCCTGTGGGGCCTGGCCGCGGCCTTTCGCCGGTGGCGCGGCGAGCTGCTGCTGGCCACCTTCGGCGCGGCGGCGGCGCTCGACGTGCTGCTGCACGCCAGCACCACGACCTGGTCCGGAGGCGGCTCCTTCGGCCCGCGCTACCTGACCGAAGCCCTGCCCATCCTGGCCCTCGCCGCGGTCCTGGTCGCGCCGGCGCTGCGGCGCCGGGGGAGGGCGGGCGCCCTGCTGCTCGTGCTCGGCTCGGTCCTGGTCGAGATCGACGGCGCAGTCTGCTATCCGGCCTCCGGCTGGCACGCGCGGATGGCGGCCTACCCCGAGGCGAACTGGGACTTCCGGCACCTCATGCTGCTCGAGGACTTCACCACCTGGCGCGCACGACGGACCCAGCGCTCGCCGCCGACCCCGGCGCCGATGCCGGACAGCGCGTTCAAGATCGAGTGGCGGCGGGTCGTCTGGCGCAAGATGAGCTGGCCTTCCATGCGCTGGGAGGCGGGAGGGCTCGCGGACCTGCAGCCGCGGGAGCGGGTCCTGGGGCTGGTCAGCTTCCGCAACGCCGGCGACCGCACATGGCCCGACGCCGCCGCCGCCGACCCGGCGCGTTCCGGGCCCTACGCGGTGCGGCTCGCCTATCGCTGGCGCGGCGCTGCCGGAGCGGGCCCCTACCAGGCGCGGGCCGATCTCAGGGAGCCGCTGGCGCCGGGCCAGGTGGCCACGGTCTGGATCCCGGTCATCGCGCCGGACGAGCCGGGCGACTACCAGCTCCAGCTCGATCTCGTCCAGGAGAGGATCGCCTGGTTCGCCGACAAGGGAGCCGAGCGGCTCCTGCTGCCGGCGCGGGTCCACCCGCAGGCCCAGGCCGGGCATTGACACGCACTTAAGTGGAGGATAACGTTGAGCCTGGCCGGATATGAGATTCGTAGGGGTGCCGCGCGGCTCCGGCCGGGATGGCGCCTACCAGTCATGCTTGGCCAGACTATCGACACAGGTGGCCGGTATTGGCCGGCGCAGGAGGAGATCCCCCATGTTGACCCGTCCTAGCATCTCTCGGCCCACCGCTCTCGGCGGTATCCGTGCTCCGCGGACCGTCCTGGTCCTGCTGGGGCTGGTGGCGACGATGGCGGCATCCTTCCCGGGGACCGCCCGTGCCGCCGGACCCTTCCAGTACCACTCCCTGACGCCGTGCCGCGTCGTCGACACGCGGAATGCGACCGGCACCGACGGCGGGCCGGCGCTGACCTATCCCGGCACCCGCCCGCGGGTGTTCCAGATCCAGGGCAACTGCGGCGTGCCGAACGGCTCCGCGGCGGTGACCATCAACGTCACCATCGTGTCGCCGAACATGACCGGTCCTTCGGGCGGCGGCTTCCTGACCCTCTATCCTCCCAGCCAGCCGCTGCCGAACGTCTCGACGATCGACTTCAGCAACTCGGACAGCTCGCTGGCCAACGGGGCGATCGTGCCGCTCGACGTCGCGCCGAATGACCTGGCCGTCTGGCTGGGCGGCGTCGGCACGGTCAACGTGGTCATCGACGTCACCGGCTACTTCCAGTAGCGCCCGCAGCGCTGACGGCGGCGTGCCTTGGGTGGCGGCGCTGCCGCTGCTCGCCGCCGGCATCGCGTGGCGCGCCGCCGTCGCGTTTCCCAGCCACAAGTATCCCCTCGACGCGGACAGCATCCTGCCCGCGCTCTGCGCCTTCAAGGTGCTGCGCGGGTTCCACCCGGTCTTCTACGCCACGGTTCGCCACGGCTCGCTCGGCAGCTACCTGGTCGCCCTGCTCTTCCAGCTCGTCGGCGCCTCGCGGTCGGCCCTCGCCGCCCAGCCGCTCATCGTCGACGTGCTGGTCCTGCTCTTCTGGTGGCTGTTCCTGCGCGAGGCGCTGGGCCCGAGGGCCGCGACCGCGGGCCTTGCCTTCGCGGCGCTGCCGTCGCCCACCTTCAGCTACTGGACCTACCTGCCTCTCGGCTATGCAGAGGACGTGCTCTTCTGCGCCGTCACCCTCTGGCTTGCCGTACGGCTGGCCCGCCTGACGCGGGGGCCGGCCGCCGCCGCGCCGCCCGAGCCGGAGGCCGCGGCCGCGCCCGCGGCCGAGGTGCCCGGGCAGGCACGGAGCGGCCAGGGAGGGTGGACGGCCCTGGGCCTGGGGCTGGCCGCGGGGCTCGGGTTCTGGAGCTCCTTCGAGACCCTGGAGTGCACCATCCCGGCTTGCCTGTGGCTCCTCTGGCAACGCCCGCGGCTGGCCCGCCGCGCCAGCGTCGTCCTGCTCGTCCTGCTCATCGCCGGCGGCTTCCTGCTCGGCGCCTCGCCATGGATCGGCTTCAACGTCCGTCACCCCTGGGAGAGCTTCCGCCATCGCCGTGCGATTCACGCCGCCGGGCTCGACGCCATGGCCGTGGCCGCACGCCACATCGCCACCGATCTCTTGCCCGAGCTGGTCACCGCGCCCGTCCCCGACGACGGCAGCCCCGATCGTCCCGGTCCGGTGGCGAGGGCCCTGCGGGTGCCGACGGTGGCGATCCATGCGCTGGCGGCGGCCCTCCTGCTCGCCGCGGCGGCGCGCCCCCTGACGAGGCGGCGGCGCCGGCCGGGAGACGCCGCCGGGGATCCGGAACCGGCGGTGGCGTCGCTCTTCGGCTTGGTGGCGCTCGCGGCCTGCGTCCTGTACGTGATCGCCGGCGAGGCCACGAACAGCCTGCCCAAGGTCCGCTACATCCTGCCGCTCTACCTCCTGGTGCCGGCGGCGCTGGCGCTCCTGCTGGCCGCCGCCGCCAAGAGGTCGCGGTGGCTGGCGGGCGGGCTCGCCGCGGTGGTGCTGGCCTTCAACGTCGCGGGCACCTTCCTGCCCTGGAGCCCGCAGCGCCAGCGCTGGGCCGCCGACGCGGCCGCGGACGCGCGGCTGCTCGCCGAGCTCGAGCGGCAGCGGATCGACGCCGTGATCGGCAGCTACTGGAAGGTCTACCCCATCAACTTCCTCTCTCGCGAGCGGATCCAGGGCGTGCCGGTCGAGGGAGACTTCGACTACTACTGGGTCGCGGCCCGCCTCCCGTCGCGGCCGCTGCGCTGGGCGCTGCTGGCGTCCGACGTACGGCAGCTCGAGCGCTGGCGCGCCCAGGCCGGCCTCGCCGGCAGCCCGGTCCAGGTCACCCCCTTCTACAGCCTCCTCGTCCCCACCCCCGACCCTCCCGCCGGCGAGACGCCGGCGGCGCTCCAGGCGCGCCTGGCCGCGGCCTACCGCGCCGCGGCGCTGCCCGTGCTGCCCAGACGCTGAAGAGCGCCGCCGGCCGGGCTCGTCTCGGGGGTCGCCAGCTGATATAAGCCGCGCATGACCGAAGCCGCCGCCGGCAACCTCTACGAAGCGGTGCTGGCCGGGCTGGCCCGTGCAGCGGGGGCCGCGAGCGCCGCGGAGACCGCCAAGCCCCCCGCGCGAGCGTCGGCGGCGGTGGTGCCCTGGCGCCAGGCGGCCGCGACCGGGCGCGCGAGCGGCGTCGAGGTCTACTGGGTGAAGCGCGGCGAGGCCCTGCCCTTCATGGGCGGCTGGCACGCCTTCCCCGGCGGCGGCCTGTCGCGCTCCGACGCCGAGATCGCGGTCATCCCGCCGGCCGCCGCGCTCGACGAGCCGGCCGCCGCGGCCGATGACCTGCCGCCCGGCATCCTGGCCTGCGCGATCCGCGAGCTGTTCGAGGAAACCGGGATCCTGCTGGCTCGCCCCGCCGCCGGAGCGGCAGCGGCGGCTCCGGACCCGGCGCGCGTCGCCGAGGCCCGCCGCGCGCTGCTCGGCGGGCGCTCCTTCGCCGACGCGCTGCGGGACCTCGGCTGCGTCGCCGACGCCTCGCGCCTGGTCTATGCCGGCCGCTGGCTGACGCCGCCCTTCGCGCCGCTGCGCTTCGACAACCGCTTCTTCCTGCTGCAGTGGCCGGCCGGGGAGGCGGTGCAGCCCGAGGTGCTGCCCGGGGAGCTCGAGGCGGGCGCCTGGGTCGAGCCCGCGGCGGCCTGGCAGAGCTGGCACCTCGGCGACGTGCTGGCGGCGCCGCCCATCCTGCACTTGCTGCAGGTGCTCGGCGAGGACGGGCCGGACGCCGGCCTGCCGCGGCTGCGCCATCCGGTCGAGGCCGACCTGGGACCGATGCTGCGCGTGGAGCTGCGCCCGGGAGTGCTGATGTTCCCGCTCGCCACCCGCACCCTGCCGCCGGCGCTCACCACCAACGCCTACCTGCTCGGCTTCGGCGACGCGGTGCTGGTCGATCCCGGCGCCGCCGATGCCGCCGAGATCGAGCGCCTGGCGGCCGCCCTCGCCGCCGCCCGCGAGCGGCTGGGGCGCCGGGTCACCGCCATCTGGCTGACCCATCACCATCCCGACCACGTCGCCGGCGTGCCCGCCCTGCGCCAGCGCCTCGGGGTGCCCGTCCTCGCCCATCCGGCCACCGCGGAGCGCCTCGCCGCGCACGGCGCTTTCGGCGGCATGGACGGCACGCTCGGCGACGGCCAGCAGGTGACGCTCGCGGGCCAGGGACGGCCGGAGGCGCCGGACCTGCTGGTCCAGATCGTCCACACTCCCGGCCATGCGCGCGGCCACCTCTGCTTCCTCGAGCTCCACCAGCGCTCGCTGCTCGCCGGCGACATGGTGGCGGGGCTGGGCACCATCGTCGTCGATCCGCCGGAGGGCGACATGGACGACTACCTGGCTTCTCTCGCCAAGCTCGTCGCCCTGGCCCCGCGCACGCTCTTTCCCGGCCATGGTCCGGCGGTCAAGAACGCGGTGCCGAAGCTGCGCGAGTACATCGAGCACCGCCTCTGGCGCGAGGCGCGCGTCCTCGCCGCCTGGCGGGAGGGGCGGCGCGACCCCGAGGCGATGCTCCCGACGGTCTACGACGACGCCCCGCGCCAGGCCTGGCCCCTCGCCGCGCGCCAGGTCCTCGCCCACCTGGCCCGCCTGCGCCGCGCCGGCCAGCTCGAAGACGCCTAGCCCGCCATCCACCGCGAGCCGCAAGAGGAGACGCATGACCGACCAGCCCTTCGACCGACCGCGCCGACAGTGCAAACCGCGCCAACCGTGCCCATCGCGCCGTGCCGCCGCACTGCTGCTGGTCGCCGCTCTGCCCCCCTGCTCCCCGTGCCGGGCGGCGCCCTCACGCATGGAGGTCCAGACGGTACCGGCAGCTCGGGTGGCACCGGCGGTGCCGGCGTCACCGGCGGCAGCGGAAGGACCGGAGGCGGCGGCAGAATCGGCGATCCAGGCGGCACCGGCGGTGCAGGCGGTATCGGCAGCGCCGGTAGCACCGGCGGTGCCGGTAGCACCATCGGCCCTCACCCTCGAGCAGATCATGGCCGACCCGGACTGGATCGGGAACCCGCCGGAGAATCCCTACTGGGCCGGCGACGGGCGGGCCGTCTACTTCGAGCGGAAGCGCCAGGGCAGCCCGCTGCGCGATCTCTACCGGCAGCGGCTCGACGAGCGCGAGCCGCGCCTCGTGCCCGACGCCGAGCGCGGCGCGGCCGGCGCGGCCGGCGGCGCGGTCTCCCGCGACCGCAAGCGCAGGGCCTACGTGCGCGACGGCAACGTCTTCCTCGAGGACGTGGCGAACGGCGCCGTCCGCCAGCTGACGCGCACCGCCGACGTCAAGACCGATCCGAAGTTCATGGCCGGCGACGGCCGCGTCTCCTTCCGCGTCAAGGAGGCGGTCTACGTCTACGACGTCCGCTCGGGCCTGGTCAGCCAGCCCGCCGACCTCCGCCTGGCCAAGGACCCGGTCGAGCAGGAGTCTGCCGACTTCCTGAAGCGCGAGCAGCTGCGCCTGTTCTCGACGCTGCGCGAGGACCGCGACCACAAGCAGGAGGAGCGCCGGCGCGCCGAGGCCGCCGAGCACGCCGACCCCACCTACCCACCGCTCCCCTGGTACCTCGGCGACAAGATCAAGCTCGACGACGTCTCGCTCTCGCCGAGCGGCGACTGGATGCTGCTGGTCGCCCACCCGAAGGACGCCAAGGAGGGCAAGAAGGCGGTGGTGGCGCGGTTCGTCAACGACAGCGGCTACGTCGACCCGGAGGAGGCACGACCCCTGGTGGGCACCGGCGGCGGCACCGGGCAGGCTCTGATCCTGCTCGACCTCCGCCGCCACCAGCTCCACGACCTCGATCTCGCCGTGCTGCCGGGCATCAAGGACGATCCGCTCAAGGCCCTCCGCGACGCGGCGGCGGCGCGGGCCAAGGCGCTGGAAGCCGAGGAGCGCGCCAAGCACCCGCCGACGACCGCTGTCGGCCAGCCCGCCACCGACAGGCCCGCCGCGCCGGCGCTGCGGCCGGTGGACGTGATGGACGTCGCCTGGACGGCCGACGGGCGCCGCGCCGCCGTCGAGATCCACGCCGGCGACAACAAGGACCGCTGGATCGCCACCCTCGATCTCGACGGCGCCCGCCTGGTCCCGCGGCATCGCGAGACCGACAGCGCCTGGATCAACTGGGACCACAACACGATCGGCTGGCTGGCCGACGACCGGACCCTCTACTTCGAGTCCGAGGAGAGCGGCTACAACCATCTCTACGCCCTCGACGCCGGCGACGCCGGCGGCGGCCGCATCCGCCAACTCACCAGCGGCAAGTTCGAGGTCAGCTCGCCCGAGCCGAGCTTCGACGGACGCACGCTGTACTACGTCGCCAACGCCAGCCAGCCCGGCGACTACGACGTCTGGCGGGTGGACGTCGCCACCGGCAGCTCCGAGCAGCTCACCCGGCTGGGCGGCCTCACCGGCTTCTGGCCCTCGCTCGACGAGCGCCAGCTGCTCGTCGTCCATTCGAGCCTCGCCCGCCACGACGAGCTGTACGTCCAGCCGAACCGCCCCGGCGCGGAGGCGCGCCGCATCACCGACACCGTCAGCCCGGCGTTCCAGGCCCAGCGTTGGACCGTCCCGGAGATCGTGCCAATTCCCTCCTCCCACGGCGCCGGCGCGATCTACTCGCGCGTCTACACGCCACCGGCGCCGCCCGCCGCTCCGGCGCTTGCCGCCGGCGGCAAGCGCCCGGCGGTGGTCTTCATCCACGGCGCGGGCTATCTGCAGGACGCCCATGCCGGCTGGTCGTACTACTTCCACGAGTTCATGTTCCACACCCTGCTCACCCGGCGCGGCTGGGTCGTGCTCGACATGGACTATCGCGCCTCCGCCGGCTACGGCCGCGGCTGGCGCACGGCGATCTATCGCCAGATGGGCCATCCCGAGCTCGAGGACCTGGCGGACGGCGTCGACTGGCTGGTGCGCAACCGCGGCGTCGACCGCGCCCGCGTCGGCGTCTACGGCGGCTCGTACGGCGGCTTCCTGACGCTGATGGCGCTGTTCCGCACCCCCGAGCTGTTCGCCGCGGGCGCCGCGCTGCGGCCGGTCACCGACTGGTCGGACTACAACCAGGACTACACCGGCGCCATCCTCAACACTCCCGAGGTCGATCCCGAGGCCTACGAGCGCAGCTCGCCCATCGAGTTCGCCGCCGGCCTCGCCAGGCCGCTGCTGATCTGTCACGGCATGGTCGACGACAACGTCTTCTTCGCCGACTCGGTGCGCCTGGTGCAGCGGCTGATCGAGCTCGGCAAGCATGACTTCCAGATCGCGCCCTTCCCCGTCGAGTCCCACTCCTTCAAGCGCCCGAGCAGCTGGCTCGACGAGTACCGCCGCATCGACCGGCTGCTCTCGGCGGCCCTGCGATGAGACGCCCCTCCTCACCCTCACCGCGCCCGGCGCGCCGGTCCGCGAAGCGCGGCACGGCCGCCGAGTCCAACGCGGCCGCCGCCACGCCGCACATTCGCCCCGCCCGGCCGGACGAGGCCGACCTGCTGATCGAGCTCCAGGCGCTGCTGGCACGCGAGACCGAGAACCTGGAGCTGGACCGCACCGCCCTCGGGCGCGGCGTGCGCGCGGTCTTCGACGATCCCGGCCTCGGCGAGTACTGGGTCGCCGAGCTCGACGGCAGGGTCGCCGCCTGCCTGCTGGTGACCCGCGAGTGGAGCGACTGGCGCAACGGCAGCGTGCTGTGGATCCAGGGCGTCTACGTCGTCCCCGAGAGCCGCGGCCGCGGCCTCTACCGCGCCCTCTACGAGCAGCTGCGGCGCCGCGTCGAGGCCACCCCCGACCTCGCGGGCATCCGCCTCTCCGTCGACCAACGCAACCGCCGCGCCCGCGCCGCCTACGAGCGCCTCGGCATGACCTGCGAGCACTACGCGCTCTACGAATGGATGAAGTGATCCGGCCGGTCGCGCGGCCGCCCGCCGCCTTGGCCGTCGCGCTCGGGTGCGTGCGGGGCCACCCGCCGCGCCCGAGCGCGGCCGCGCGACGGAGCGAGGCGCGGCGCTTGTAATTTTGTCAGGCCGCGAGCCTCGGAGCGCGGCATTCCGGCACGATCCCGTTTCATGTAGAGCCCCGCCCGCCGCCTCGCCAGGGGGCACGGCAGCGCGTTTGCGGCGTGTTCGCGGTGTTTTCGGACCCGCTACGTTGCTGGCTCGTGGCTTGCAACCCCGCATGATGAAAGGTCTGGAGGTGGCGGTGTTGCGCAGCATGAACGTGTCGGCCTTGCGAATCCTGTTCAACGCCGGCCGCCGCGGCACGGCGGACGGGGCGCTGGCGCGGCCTGAGGCCGGAGAACATGCCGGAGAACATCAAGAGCACGCGCACGGCATGCTCGCGGCGCGGATCCCGAACGTCGAGGTGAGGCTCGTCCATCCGGCGCCCGCGGCGGCCGCGGACGCTTCCGGAGCGGCCTCCGGCGGCGCGGGCGACGCCGGCGGCGGGCGGAGCGCGCTGCCCGGGCTCGACCTCACCCTCGCCGAATGGCAGTCCGACGCGTTCCCGTTCCGCGACTTCGACCGCCTCGCCGAGACGCTCGCCGCCGACGCGCCCGGCGGAGCCTTCGAGATCCGCCTGAGCGGCGAGACTCGCCGGCTGGCGCCGGCCGCGCGGCAGGTCGTCACGCGTTGCCAGCGCCTGGCCGGCCGGCGCAACGCCGCCTCCGGCTGCGAGCTCTTCGAGCGCGTGCTCGCCAGCCACCGCCGGCTCCACGATCGGACCCGGCCGCCGGCGGCAGCCGTCCACGCCCACGCTCTCGACACCTGGCAGTGGCTGCTGCGCCTCGATCCCGAGGCGGGCCTGGCGCCGCAGCTCGCGGCGCTGTTCCACGACGTCGATCGGCTGGCCGCGGAGGCCGGCAGCCCGCCGTGCGCCGAGGACCGCGCGCGCCGCGGCGTCTGGATCGCCGACGACTTGCTGGCCGAGCTGGACCTCGACCTGGCGGTGCGGGTGCGCGTCCACCGGCTGATTGCCGGGCGGCGGCGTCCGCCTGGCGCCGCCGACCCCTTCGCGGCCGAGATCGCGCTGCTCGAGGAGGCCGACGCGCTGTCGTTCTTCTCGTTCGAGAGCGCCGCCTATTTCGACGACCTCGGCGCCGAGCAGACCGCGCGCCAGGTCGCCCGCGCCCTGGCCCGCCTGCGCCCGGCCTCGCGCGCCTGGCTGAGGGGCCTGCGGCTGTGCACCGCGGTCGCACGTCTCCTCGAGCGGGAGCTCGCCCGCCACGCCGCCCCGAGTCCGGTCGGCGCCTCCTTCGCCGCGGTCTCCTCGGAGGCCGCCGGGGCCGGCCCCACCCGCGGCGCCAGGCCAAGCCGCGCCACCGCGATCGCCAGGTCGCGCCTGACCGCCGGCATGGCGGGAGGCGCCGGCATCGCGCGCACCCGCACCGGCGCCCTGCTGGCCCGCGCCGCCGCGCTGGGCGACCTGGGCGACCTGGGCGACAGTCGGGGACGGGCAAGCGATCAGTGCCGCTCGCCGAGCGCCGCCGCCGCGCCGGGCAGCGCCAGGCGCGCCCATTCCGCGTACATCGCCGCCGACGGGTGAAGGCCGTCGGCGGCGAGCTGGGCGCTGTCGCCGAGCGCCCGCTCGGAGGCGGCCGTGACGTCGACCCAATGGGCGCCGGCGCGCGCCGTCTCCTCGCGGTTGATCTCGTTGAAGCGCCGGATCTCCCCGGCGATCCGCGGCAGGTCGCGGCCGCTCGCGATGGCGTAAGGGGTGACGCTCCAATCCGGGATCGACAGGACGACCACCCGCCCCGGCTCGCCTCCCGCGAAAGCGATCGCCCGCCGCAGCAGGGCCGCGAAAGCGCCCCGGTAGTCCTCGGGCCGCCCGCCCCGGAACTGGTCGTTGACCCCGATCAGCAGCGACACCAAGGCGAATGGCCCGCGCGGCGCCGCGGCGTCGATGCCGGCGGACAGCTCGGCGGTGGTCCAGCCGGTGCGCGCCACGATCTCCGGCTCGCCCACCGCCAGCCCGCGCCGCCGCAGCAGCGCTGTCAGCTGCACCGGCCACCGGCCCGAGACGTCGACGCCCTCGCCGATGGTGTAGGAATCGCCCAGCGCCAGGTAGCGCAGGACCTTCGCCGCCGGCGCGCCCGGCGTTCCCGGCGCGCCCGATCCGCTCACCGCGCCCGGCGCGCCCGATCCGCTCACCGCGCCCAGCCAGCAGGCCAGCCAGGACATCGCCGTCAACGCCGCCGCCATCCGCATGGTCGCTCCTCCTCCGCTGCCTCCGGCTGCCGCCGGGCGGGCCGGTGTCGCCGGGTCAGGGCTCGAGCAGCGCCAGCAGCCGCTTCGGCGCCGTCAGCCGGTAGCTCTCCTCGACCAGGTCGGCGACCTGGCCCCAGTCGACCGCCCCGCCGAGCCGCACCCCCACCCAACCGCGGTGCCCGACGTAGGGCGGCACGTAGAAGCGCTCCGGCTGCGAGCCCACCAGCACCTCCTGGCCGCCCGGCGAGGCCTTGCACCACATCTCCGGCCCGCCTTCGGCGCCGGTGAACATGACGAAGATCTTGTCGCGCACCCGGAACGTGGGGCTGCCCCAGGCCAGCTTCTCGGTGGCCTCCGGCAGGGCGAGGCAGAGGGCTCGCAGGCGGTCGAGCGGACGTTGGCGCGGCATGCTCGGAGGCTCTCCTCGGGCATCCAGACCCGGTAACCCGTTGTTCTATCACCTGCGGCGGCCCGCGGGCCATCGCGATCGTCCCCTGGTAGTGTCCTGGATGGAGTTGACGCGGGATATCCCCCCTGCCTCCGTTTGGGCGAGGCCCGTAACTCCAAGTCCAGTTCCCTCGAGAAATTCGGGGCCTCGCCCAAACGAAGGCAGGGGGGATATCCCGCGTCAAGGGATCCATCCAGGACACTACCCGTCCCCTGCCGCAATTCCAGCGCAAGATGCGGATGGCAGCATCAGCGGCCGGCCTGTAGAGTCCCGGACATGAGACACCGCACCGCCTCCCGTTCCCGTCAGCACCATCCGGACCCGGACGCCACGGCGGCCCCGCGGCCGGCGCCCGCGGGCGCGCTGCAAGGCGCCGACGCCGAGCGCGCCTGGGCCGCGGTCGTGGCCCGCGACGGCGCCTGGGACGGCCGCTTCGTCTACGCCGTCGCCTCGACCGGCGTCTTCTGCCGCCCGTCCTGCTCGGCCCGCCGCCCGCGCCGCGACCGCGTCGCCTTCTTCGGCGAGGCCGCGGCCGCCGCGGCCGCCGGCTACCGGGCCTGCCGGCGATGCCGGCCGCTCCAGGGAGGCGCCTCCGACGCCGAGCGGCGGGTGGCCGCGGCCCGCGCCTACCTCGCCGCCCACCTCGACGAGACCGTCACCCTCGAGCGGCTGGGCCGCGAACTCGGCGTCAGCCCCTTTCACCTGCAACGCACCTTCAAGCGGCTGCTCGGCGTCAGCCCCAAGGACTACGTCCTGGCGCAGCGCGCCGAGCGGCTGAAACAACGACTCAAGGAGGGAGATGACGTGACCACCGCCACCTACGAGGCCGGCTACGGCGCCGGCAGCCGTCTCTACGAGCAGTCCAACGCCCGCCTCGGCATGACCCCCGGCACCTTCCGCCGCGGCGGCCGCGGCGCGCACATCCGCTTCGCCTTCGCCGCCGCGCCGCTCGGCCGCCTGCTGGTCGCCGCCACCGAGCGCGGCATCTGTGCCGTCCGCCTCGGCGACGACGAGGAGGCGCTGGCGGCCGGGCTCCGCCGCGACTATCCCCAGGCCACGCTCGAGCGCGTCGGCGCCGGCGATCCGCTCGCCGGCTGGGTGGACGCCATCCTTGCATCGCTGGCCCCGGCGCCGGGCGCCGCGCCGCCGCCGCTGACCAGCCTGCCGCTCGACGTGCGCGCCACCGCTTTCGAGTGGCGGGTGTGGCGCGAGCTGCAGCGCATCCCGCGCGGCGCGACGCGCTCCTACGGCGAGGTGGCCGCCGCCCTGGGACAGCCCCGCGCGGCACGCGCCGTCGCCCGCGCCTGCGCCGCCAACCGCGTCGCGCTGGTCGTGCCCTGCCATCGCGTGGTCCGCGCCGACGGCGACCCCGGCGGCTACCGCTGGGGAGCCGAGCGCAAGCGCCAGCTGCTGGCCGGCGAGGAGGCCATCCCGGCCGCGGCCGCAGCCGCGGCCCCGGCCGCCGGCAGCACCCGCGGGTGACGAGGCCGGCAGGGACGCGCCGTTCAGACCCGAGGCCGGCGGGCCAAGCGCCGGCGGGCAGGCATCGCCCGGAGCCGCCGCCGGCCGCGGCCTCGCCACGGCGGCTGCGGCTCCGGTTGCGCCTGCCCGAGCCCTACGACCTCGGCTGGATGCTCGGCTTCCTGGCCGACCGCGCCGCTCCCGCGCTCGAGCGCGTCGAGCCGGGCCTGCTGGTGCGGGTGGTCCGCTTGGCGGACGTGCCGTCGGTGCTGACCGTGCGGCACGCGCCCGGTGCCGCGCCGCCCCGCTGGCTCGCGGTCGAGGCCACTGTGGCCGCGCAGGCGCCCAGCGGGGCCGGCCCGGTCGCCGGCCCGGCCACCGCCCACCTGCGCCGCCTGCTGCGGCGGATGTTCGACCTGGACACCGATCTCGGCCCCTTTCACGAGCTGGCGCGGCGCGACCCGCTGCTCGGCCCCCTCGTCGCCCGCCACCCGGGGCTGCGCCTGCCGCAGCTGCCGGAGCCCTTCGAGGGCGCGGTGCGGGCGATCGTCGGCCAGCAGGTCAGCGTCGCGGCGGCGCGCACCGTGGTCGACCGCCTGATCCGCCACCTGGGCGAGCCCGTCGCCGCCGCCGGCCGCGCCCTCTTCGCCTTCCCCCGACCCGCGGCGATGGCCGCCGCCTCTCCGGAGCGCCTGGCCGCCCTCGGCTTGACCCGCGCCAAGGTCGCCGCTCTGATCGCCGTCGCGGCCGCCACCGCCAGCGGCGCCGTCGACTGGGAGCGCCTGCGCGGCGCCGCGCCGGAAGCCGCGCGGGCGGCCCTGCTGGCGCTGCCCGGCATCGGGCCGTGGACCGCCTCCTACATCCGCATGCGCGCGCTGGGCGACCGCGACGCCTTCCCCGCCGCCGACCTCGGCGTCGTCAAGGCCCTCGCCGCTCTGTCACCACGGACCGCCGTGGCAAGCATCACCGGCCTCGCCGAGCGCTGGCGCCCCTACCGCGCCTATGCCGCGCTCCATCTCTGGCGCTCCCTGTCGCCTTGACGGCGGGGATGCTCGGCGAGGCTCGTGCCGCTCGGACGCTCGGCGATGGGTCGCCGGCGAGACGGCGCGGTGCACTAGAATATCGGCGGACCTGGCTCCGCCCGCTCCGCGCGCGGGAGGCGCACATGGACGCCTGCCCGCGCGCCTCGGGCACCTGCCTCACCGCCACTGCTCACCGGACTCCGGCCGCGATGCTCGAATCAGGACCCCCCTCCTCCGGCGAGACCGCGACCGTCGCGATGACTGCCGATGCTGCCGATGGCGCCGATGCCGCCGAAGCCGCCGATGTAGAGCCCCGGCCGGCGCCAGGCGAAGGCGCGGCCATGACCCGCGCCGTCCGTCTCGCCCTGGTCGCCGCCGTCCTGCTCTGCTCCATCGGTTGCGACCAGGTCGCCAAGACCCTCGCCCGCGCCTCCCTGGCCGCCTCGCCGCCGATCTCGCTGCTCGACGACTGCGTCCGCCTCGAGCTGGCCCAGAACCGCGGCGCCTTCCTCAGCCTCGGCGAAGGCCTGCCGGTCGCCGCCCGCTACCTGCTCTTCGTCGTGCTGGTGGGAGGCGCGCTCGCCCTCACCCTCGCCTTCACCCTGCGCCTGCGCGCCGCCAACCCCGTCCAGCTGGTGGCCCTCTCCCTCCTCACCGGCGGCGGCTTAGGCAACCTCATCGACCGCCTCATCCACGACGGCGCCGTCGTCGACTTCGTCAGCATCGGCGTCGGGGCCCTCCGCACCGGCATCTTCAACGTCGCCGACGCCGCCATCACCCTCGGCGTCCTCCTCCTCCTCATCCCCTGGCGCCGCTCCTCGATCTTCTCCACCCTCTGACTCGGCAGCCGGAGACGGTGAGATCATGAACGGCATAAGCAGATCGCGCGTGGCGGCCATCACCGGCGCTGCGCAGGGAATCGGGCAGCGCACTGCGCTGCTGCTTGCAGAACGGGGCTACGCCCTGGCGCTGAACGACCTGCGGGCCTGCGGGGAGACGCTCGCGGAGGTGCGCCGCCACGGAGCGGAGGCCATCGAGTGTGTCGGCGACGCCACCGAGGAGGCGGTCGTGACTCGCTTCGCGGGGGCGGTGCGGGAGCGCTGGGGCGCCGCCGACGTGCTGGTCAACAATGCAGGAGTGAGCCTCATCGCTCGGGCCGAGGAGGTCTCCGCCCAAGACTTCCGCCGTGTCCTGGAGGTGAACCTGGTGGCTCCGTTCTTGATGGCCAGCGCGTTCGGTTCGATGATGCTCGAGCGCCGCTCCGGCAGCATCGTCAACGTCGCGTCGATCGCGGGCCTGACGGGCATCGCCGATCGCTCCGCCTACAACGCGTCGAAGCATGGCTTGATCGGCTTGACGCGCACCCTGGCCGCAGAGTGGGGCGGCCGAGGCGTGCGCTGCAACGCCGTCTGCCCAGGTTGGGTCAAGACCGCGATGGATGATACGGCCCAGGCCGGCGGGAGCTACGAAGATGCCGACATCATCGGCCGAGTGCCGCTGGCGCGATTCGCCGCATCAGAGGACGTCGCGCGCGCGATCGGATTCCTGGCCGACCCGGCCGAGAGCGGCTTCGTGAACGGCCACGCCCTGGTCGTCGACGGCGGATGGACAACGGACGGCAGCTGGCAGAGCCTCCGCCTGGCGCACCGTTGAAGCCGACCTGCACGAAGAGACTCGACCCGGGCCAGCGTCTCCCCCCCGCGAGCGATCCAACCGTCTACCTCGGTGCCGGTGCGTGCGCGAAAACGATGCTTGGCTTCTTCATTGCGCTCTCCTTGTTGGGGGTTTGCCGCTGATGCCTAGCCGGCGGACGTCTCGATATCGGAAACAGTCGACCAGGTGATCGTTGACCATGCCGACCGCCTGCATGTGCCCGTAGATCACCGTCGATCCGACGAAGCTGAATCCGCGGCCCTTGAGGTCGCTGCTGAATGCGTCCGACTCGGGGGTCGTCGCAGGGATGTCGCGGAGGGAGGCCCTGCGATTCTGCCGTGGCCGTCCATCGACGAATCGCCAGCAATAGGCATCGAAGCTTCCGAATTCCTCCTGCACGGCCAGGAAGGCCCGAGCGTTCCTCACGGCGGCCGTGATCTTCGCGCGGTTCCGGACGATCCCCGGATCCACGGTCAGCTCGTCGATTCGCGCCTGGGAGTACCGCGCCACCTTCTTCGGATCGAACTGGCTGAATGCGCGGCGGTAGCCCTCGCGCTTGTTGAGCACGATCGACCAACTGAGCCCCGCCTGCGCGGCCTCGAGAATGAGGAACTCGAAGTGTCTGCGATCATCGTGGGTCGGCACACCCCATTCCCGATCGTGGTAGTCCCGCATCAGCTCATGGTCGACGTTGACCCAGGAACACCGCTTGACTTCAGGCTGCACCTTCGGCATGTTCCTCGCGGGCCCTCCCTCTTTGCTGCTGCGGCGGCTGCTGCTGTCAGTGCGGCGAATTCCTTCCCGGAAGAGAGATCAGCTCACTGCGCGGCTTCCTCGATCACCTTCACCACGTCGCGCGGACGCGAAAGGAAAGCTACATGACTGGACATGAGCTCCGTCGTCTTGGCATTGGCGCGTTTGGCGTAGAAACGCTCGAGGTCTGGATTGATTGCCCGGTCCTGGGTCGACACGATGTACCAGCTCGGAATCGTCTTCCACGCCGCCGAAGCCACGGTGGCGCCGAACACCGAACCGTTGACGGGCTTCTGGGTGGCGGCGAGAATCCGCGCCTCGGGCGTGGTCAGGTCGTTACAGAACACGTCGTGAAACTTCGTACGGTCGATGTAGAGGAAGCCAGCCGCGTCGGGAACGAAGGCCGCATTCGCCGGCGGCGCAGCGAACTTGGACGCGGTGGCGGTAATGGGCTCGCCCGCATCCGGCGCAAATGCGGCGACGTAGACGAGCGCCTTGACGTTGGAGTTGCCGGCCGCGGCACCGGTGATGACGACGCCGCCGTAAGAGTGCCCGACCACCACGACAGGCCTCTTCTGTGCGTCGATGACACGTTTCGCCGTCGCGACGTCGTCAGGCAGCGACGTCAGGGGGATCTGGACAGCGGTCACCTCGTAGCCGTCGCGCTCGAGGATGGGGATCACCTTCGCCCAGCTGCTGGCGTCCGCGAACGCGCCGTGGACGAGAACGATCGACGGCTTGGGTCGCGGCGCCGCGGCGACGGAGCCGACCGCGAGAAGGGCAACCATCATCAGCCTCATACGTCCTCCTTTCGCTCGTGGCGAGCCTAGAGGAGACGGAAGCACGCGGTCCATCACACCAAGGTATCGATCGATACCTTGGTATCGCCGCGAGGAGCCGAGGGGAGGCCGAGGCGATCCGCCATGCGCACCAGATCCGCAAGCGACCTGGCGCCCATCTTCCGCATGACCCTGCCGCGATGGGCCTTGACCGTGATCTCGCTCGTCCCGAGCTCGGCGCCGACCTGCTTGTTGAGGAGGCCCGTGACGACGAGGCCCATGACCTCGCGCTCGCGCCGCGTCAGCGACCGGTAGCGACGCTTCAGCTCTTGGTCCACGGCGTCTCGCTCGAGGGCCCGTCGACTCTCTTGCAGGGCGCTCGCGATGGCGTCGAGAAGCAGGGTGTCCGGGAATGGCTTGGTCAGGAACTCCACGGCTCCCGCTTTCATCGCCTCGACCGTCATCGGCACGCTGCCGCAGCCCGTGATCACGATCACCGGCATGCCCTGGCGTCCGGCGATGCGCTTCTGTACGTCGAGGCCGCCGAGGTCCGGCAGCGCCATGTCGAGGACGAGACAGCTCGGCACGGCCTGCGGTGGCTCGGCGAGGAAGTCCGCCGCCGTCGCGAAGAGCCGCGGCTCCCATCCCGCGGTGCGGATCAGCAGCTCGAGCGATTCGCGCACCGATACGTCGTCGTCGAGCACGAACACCATCCCCCCGGGCGAGCTCATGTCCCCGTCCCCCGCAATGCCAGCTCGACCGCCGCGAGCAGCGCAGTGTCGCTGAACGGCTTCGAGAGGCACTCGACCGCACCCTCGCGCAGCAGGCTGGGGCGCGTCGTCGCGTCCGCATGCCCGGTGATGAAGACGATGGGAATCGACCGCCGCCGGGCGCGCAGCTCGCGCTGGAGCTCGATCCCGGACATGCCGGGCATCGCGAGGTCGAGGATCAAGCAGCGCGTGCACCTGCAGGCCTCTGAATCCAGGAACTCCTCCGCCGAGGCGAACGCCTCCGCCGCGAATCCGAGCTGCCGCAGCAGGTCCGGTAGCGACTCGCGAACGGACTCGTCGTCGTCGACGACCGAGATCAGTGGCTCGCGATGGGCAGGAAGAATGTGAACGTCGCTCCCGGGCCCTCGTTGCGCGCGGCCCACAGACGGCCATGGTGACTCTCGATGATCGACCGGCTGACGGACAGACCGATCCCCATTCCCTGGCTCTTCGTGGTGTAGAACGCATCGAACAGGCGCTCCGGATCCTGTCCGTCGAAACCCGCCCCCGAATCCGTCACGGCCAAGAGCACGCCCTCGGCGTCGCGTCGCGTTCGTATCGTGATCTCGCGCGGGCGCTCGACGACGTCGAGGAGAGCTTCCTTCGCGTTGAGGAGGAGGTTCAACACGACTTGCTGCAGCTGCACGCGATCCCCCGGGACGGCTGGCAGGTCGGGAGCGAGCTCGCAGCGGATGGTGATGCGCTCGCGTTGCAGCTCTTGCGCCGAGAGCGCGATCACCTCGTGAGTCGCTTCGTTCAGCTCGAGCAGCCCGGGGGAGGCGGCTCCCTTGGCAAAGAGCGCACGGAGGCGCGCGATGACTTCCGAAGCACGGTTCGCGTCGCGGATGGTGCGTCGCGCAGTCTCGCGAGCGCCCTCGACGTCGGGTGGATCCTCGGCGAGCATCCGCAACGACGTGCTCGCGTTGGTGACGATGCCGGCGAGCGGCTGGTTCACCTCGTGAGCGATCGAGGCGGTGAGCGCGCCGAACGTCGTCTTCCGAGCGACGCGTGCGAGCTCTGACCGCACCTCGTCGAGCGCCGCTTCGCTGCGCTGCAAATCAGCTTCACGCTGCGATCGCTCGATGGCGATGCTCGCGATGTGCGTGAACTGCTCGATGATCGTCTGATCGAGCGCGGTAGGAGCTCCCGGCTGCTCGTGCCATATGGCGAAGGTACCGAGAACGGCTCCGGATCGCGACAGGATCGGCGTCGACCAGGCGCTGCGCAGCCCGGAGTCGATCACGGCTTCACGCCAAGCGAGCCCTTGCCACCGGGGATCGACGGCCAGATCCTCGACGACGACCTGCGCTTTGAGCGACGCGGCAATTCCGCACGGCCCGACGTCCTGCCCAACGGGTACGTCCTCGACGGCCCGGTCGAAACCGGGTGGCAGGGTCCGGCCTGCGCCGAAATGGAACCTCGCTTGCCCATCGACGAGCAGGATCGAGCAATGCAGACCGCTCCCGGTGGCTTCCGCGATCGTGCACAGCGCGTCGAGGACGACCGGGAGGGGCTCGCCGGTCGCGACCAGCTCGAGAAGCCGCCTCTCACCGGTAAGGAGGGCCTGGGCGAACCCCAGGTCCGCAATGGCCATGCGCGGCATAGCTTCTCTCACGATAGACCGCGTGAAACCCAGGGTCAATTAGACCATGGTATCGGTGGGCCTCGGATGGTACGCGGCAGCCCCCGCACGCTCGTCTCGCGAGCGCCACCGGCCCGGGGTCGTCCCCTCCCACGAGCGGAAGGCTCGATAGAAAGAGTTCGGGTCCTCGTAACCGACGAGGTGCGCCAGCTGGTTGATCTCGATCGACGGCTCCCGCAGGTAGGTGCGCGCGAGCTCCCGCCGCGCCTCGGCAAGCAAATCCCGGAACGTCGCTCCTTCCTCGGCGATCCGGCGCTGGAGCGTACGGCTGCTGACGCCGAGCTCTCGCGACACGGCCCGGATGTCCGGTCGGTTGTCGGCGAGCAGGCGCTTGAGCGTCCACTTCACCTGTTCGCGGACGACGCCGTCCTGCTGCTGGCCCGAAAGCGCCATCATCAGCGACGGCTGCAGCATCTCGAGGAGCTCCGGGTTGTAGGTGACGAAGCGGCGCGCGAGATCGCCGGCACGCAAGACGAGCATGTCGCGCGCTGCGCCAAAGCTCACCGCGCAGCCAAAGAAGCCTTCGAGGACTCGCCTCGCGCCGCGACGCCGGACGAGCTCCACGCGGACCGGCTCGAGCGCCGTCTGTGTCCCACGCCGCCCCAGCTCGAGGATCAAGGCGAGAGTGGCGTCCACGAGCAGCGGCGGGGTCGGCTCCCGCGTGTGCATCCATGCGACCTCGACGGTGCATTGGCCGCGGGCCTCGTGGAGGTGCATCTCCTCGGGAGAGCAGAGCTGCTTGAACCGGGACAGGCGACCCAGCGCATCGCGGTAGTCGCGGGCGCAGAACGAGGCGAGAGTCGCTGGCGGGAGCTGGCTGAGCTCCAGCTCGCGCGCGAGGCGCAGCCCGAGGTCTGGTTGCGGGCGCAGCTCTGCGATGCTTCGCCAGAGCGCGAAGAATTGCGCCGTGGTGACGGAGGTCCTCTCGCCGTCGTAGAGCGCGCTCGGCAATCGGGCGTGCCGCAGCACGGCCATCGGGGTGAGCCCCAGCCGCTCGAGCCAGATCCAGACGATCTTGGGGACCCTGAAGCGGTCCGGAACGCGGAGTGTGCGATGTATGGTCATCGTCTTCTCGTGAAGATTAGCACCGCCGCGAGGAAATGGCGCGTCGTGCAAGTACCTTGGCATGCGCCGCTAGTCACCGGCTGGGTGGAGAGGCGGCAGAGTCGTTGCCGTCGCGCGCTCCCGGCGGTCGGCGACGAGGAGGAAGAGATGGGTCCCACTGCGCAGCCGGTGTCGTTTGCCCGGACGGTCACCACGCGCATGCGTGTCAACGGCAGGGCGATGGCGGTGACCCATGAGGCACGCGTCACGCTGCTCGACCTGCTGCGGGAGCGTCTTCAGCTCACCGGCACCAAGAAGGGCTGCAACGAGGGGGCGTGTGGGGTGTGCACGGTGTTGGTGGACGGGCGCCGCGTCAACGGGTGCATGATCCTGGCCGCCTCCTGCGATGGTCGAGAGGTCACCACCGTCGAGGGCCTGGCCGCACCGGATGGCGCGTTGCACGCCGTCCAGCAGGCGTTCATCGATCACGACGCCTTCCAGTGTGGTTACTGCACCCCGGGCCAGCTGATCTCGGCCGTCGCCTGCATCCGGGAAGGCCACACGGGCTCCGCGGCAGAGATCGCCGAGTGGATGAGCGGCAACATCTGCCGCTGCGCCGCCTACCCCCAGATCGTCGCCGCCGTGGCGCAGGCGGCCGGGGAGAAGAAGCATGCGTGACTTCGCCTATGCGCGCGCCACCGATCTGACCCAGGCGGTGGCGGCCCTCGCGGATGGAGCGGTGGCCATCGCGGGCGGCACGGAGATCCTCAACTGGATGCGTCTCGGCATCGCCGATACGGATGCAGTCGTCGACGTCGGCCACCTGGCGGAGCTGCGAGGGATCACGGTCGAGGGCGGCGTCCTCCGCATCGGCGCGCTCGCGACGCTCAACGAGATCGGCGAGAGCGAGCAGGTGCGCACGACGGCGCCCGTCCTCTCCCAGGCCTGCCTCGCGGCCGCCTCGGCACAGCTGCGCAACCTCGCGACGATCGGCGGCAATGTCCTGCAGAAGACGCGTTGTCCCTATTTCCGGGCGGAGGCGGCCGCTGCCGGCGCGATGCCGTGGCCGTGCAACAAGCGCGCGCCCGGAACGGGTTGCGCGGCCCGGGAGAGCGGATACGCGCGCTTGGCGCTCTTCGGTGGCACCGACGAGTGTGTGGCGACCCAGCCGTCGGACCCCGCGGTGGCACTGGCGGCGCTGGACGCCACCGTGCACGTGGCCGGCGCCGACGGTCCGCGCGAGATCCCGATGACGGACTTTCATCTGACGCAGGAAGAGGCTCGACGAGCCCATCCGCCACGGGGTGACGCCGCCTCGGTGGCGCTGGAGAATCGCCTGCGTCGCGGCGAGCTGATCGTCGCGTACAGCGTGCCGGTCGGCGACGTTTCACGGCGCTCGGCCTATCTGAAGGTGCGCGAGCGCGAGTCCTATGAGTACGCGCTGGTGGCGGTCGCCGCCGCCGTGGCGCTCGACGGCGCCCGTATCCGCGCGGCGCGCATCGCGCTCGGTTCGGTGGCCCAGAAGCCGTGGCGGCTCACCCCGGCCGAGACGGCCCTGGCCGGCCAGACGCTCGACGAGTCGTCCGTCGACCGCGCCCTCGAGGCGGCGCTCGCCGCCGCCCGCCCGCCCGCCGGCAACGAGTTCAAGGTGGTGCTCGCGAGGAATGCCGCACGCCGCGCGCTGCTGACGGCGGGAGGAGTCGCATGAGCGGAGAGACTGCGGCCCCGATCGTGGGCCAGGACCATCAGCCCACCGCGGGCATCGGGGCGCCGATCCCCCGCCACGACGGGCGTGCCAAGGTCACGGGCGAGGCCAAGTACGCCGGCGAGGAGATCCCCCCCGGCACCTTGCACGCCGTGGTGGTCGCCTCGTCGATCGCGCGCGGACGCTTGACCGGGCTGGATGCCCAAAGCGCGCTCGCCGTGCCGGGCGTGGTGGCGGTGCTCACGCACCGGGACATGCCCAAGCTCGGGCCCGCGACGGTGCTGCCATTCGGTCAGACCCAGCTGCCCATGCAGAGCCCGGAGATCCATTACGAGGGAGAGCCGCTGGCCCTGGTCCTGGCGGAGACCCTGGAAGCGGCGGTGGAAGGGGCGGCCCGCCTGCGGCCCGCCTATGAGCCCATGCCATCGGTCAGCTTCGAGGACGGCCGCGAAGTCGTGCCGCGCAGCGGCAGCGAAGGCAACGCCGCCTTCGCGATCATGGAGATCGACGCCCAGAAAGGCGACGTGGGAGCCGCCTTCGAGAACGCGGCGGCGGCGATCGATCAGACCTACCTGACGCCTTGTCGCCACCACAACACCATGGAACCGTCGGCAACGCTGGCCAAGTGGCGTGGCGACACGCTCGAGGTGCACGACGCCACCCAGTGGGCGTACGGAGTCCGCTACGGGCTGTCGGCGGTGTTCGGCATTCCTCCCGAGAAGGTCCACGTCCGCTGCCCCTACACCGGCGGCGGTTTCGGCGCGAAAGGCACCGTCTGGTCCCACCAGTTCCTCGCGGCCTTGGGAGCCAAGATCTCCGGACGCCCGGTCAAGCTCGCGCTCACGCGGGCGGCTTGCTTCACCGGCTGCGGTTATCAACCGATGATGCGGTCCCACGTGCGGCTTGCCGCCGATCGCGACGGCGCCCTCCGCGCGGTCGTCCACGAGACGGCGAACCTGACCTCCCAGTTCGACGACTACGTGGAGTTCGGCAACGCCGGCGCGCGCGCTCTGTATGCCACGCCGGCGCTCCTCGTGCGCACGCGCATCGTCAAGGCCGACGTCAGCACACCGACGGCGATGCGCGCTCCGCATGAGGGGCCGGGAATGTTCGCGCTCGAGAGCGCCATGGACGAGCTGGCCGTCGCGCTCGACGTCGATCCGCTCGAGCTGCGCCTGCGCAACTACGCGGAATCCGATCCCGTGGACGGCAAGCCTTTCTCGTCGAAGAAGCTCCGGGAAGCGTACACCGAAGCGGCACGGCGCTTCGGCTGGTCGGGTCGTCCGCGCGCGCCCCGTTCCATGAGAGACGGCCACAAGCTCCTTGGCTGGGGCATGGCGTCGGCCATCATGGGAACCAACCGCATCGCCGCCAACGCTCGCGTCCGCTTCGCGGTGGATGGCGCGGTCACCGTCGAGGCCGGATGCCAGGAGATCGGCAACGGGGCGGCCACGGTACTGCCGCAGGTCGCCGCCGAAGTGCTGGGGATTCCGATCGAGCGGATCGCGCTGCGACGCGGCGACACCGGCCTGCCGGAAACCGGCGGCACCTTCGGCTCGTCGACCACCATGTGTGTCGGCTCCGCGGTCGCCGACGCCGCCGAGAAGCTCAAGGCGCGGATCGCCGCGCTCACTGCAGCGAACGGCGCGAACGGCGCGAGCGGCACCGATGCCGCGATTCCACCCGAACGATGGGGCGCCATCCTCGGCGAGCGCGGAGTGGCGGAGGTCGTCGCCGACGGCACCTTCGCCCCGGTCGGATCGCCCTGGGATCTGAACGGCGGCCAGTCCGGGTACGCCATGCTGAGCTGGGGCGCCGTCTTCGTCGAGATGGAAGTGGACGAGGCGCTCGGGCTGGCGAGAATGCGCCGATGTCTCGCGGGGTACTCGGTGGGGCGTGTCATCAACCCGCGTACGGCGCGGTCGCAGGTGATCGGCGGCATCGTCTGGGGCTACGGGCGCGCCATGCTCGAGGAGAGCGTCATCGACCGCCGCTACGGGCGATTCCTCTCGAAGAACCTCTCCGGCGTCATGCTGCCGGTCAACGCCGACATTCCACGCGACATCGACGTGTTCTTCGTCGCCGAGCATGACCAGCATGCCTCGAAGATCGGGGCGCGCGGTGTCGGGGAGGTGGGCGAGGTCGGCGTTGCGGCGGCGATCGCCAACGCCCTCTATCACGCGACGGGCACACGGATCCGCAGGCTGCCCGTACACGCCGAGGACCTGCTCGCCTGAGCCACCGGCCGCCTGTGCCTGGCGAGCTTCCTCCCCGGAGCGAGGCCGCTCGCCGGCAGGCCAGAGGCCGCGATTATGCTGCCTTGACTTCACTAAGCTAATTAGCTTATGATGTCATCTGTACCAGAACGCAGCGATGAAGGATAACAAGGCCACAGAGCGCGGTGGCGTCGGGCTCGACGACCATGTGCCCCCACTGCCTCCACGGATCCGGGCGAGCGGCGGTACTGCATCCGTCGGGCACAAGGAGATCTCCATGTCATACCAGCGTCTGCACGTCGTTCATCCTCGGATCGGCGCCCTCGTGGCGATCCTCGGCGGCTGCGCAGTTCTTCTCGCAGGCGGGCCTACCCATGCCGATTCGCTGGTCCTGATGCCACAAGCGAAAGTGACCGCCAATGATCCCATGGAGCTTGCCAGTCTCGGCTGGTCGGTAGCGACCAGCGGCGAGACGGCCGTGGGTGGTGCCCCCGATTTCAGCGATATCACCTCAGGCTCCGCGTACGTCTTCGTGAGGAGCGAGATCGGTTGGAGCCAGCAGCAGAAGCTCACGCCGGGGGATGCTGCACCGGGGGACGGCTTCGGCTGGTCGGTGTCAATCAGCGGCGATACGATCGTCGTAGGCTCGCCGTTTGACGACGATGCCGGCGACGCCTCGGGGTCCGCGTACGTGTTCGTCAGGAGCGGAGGGAGCTGGGTCCAGCAGCAGAAGCTGACCGCGTACGACGCCACGCCCGACGTCCTCTTCGGTTTCTCGGTAGCAATCAGCGGTGAGACGGTCGTCGTCGGCTCCTTGGGAGCCTCGAACGGGTCCAATGGACGGGGGGCCGCCTACGTCTTCGTCCGCAGCGGCTCGAGTTGGAGCCTGCAGCAAAAGCTGATCGCTACCGATTCCCCATTCTTTTTCGGCTTTTCCGTGGCGATCGACGGCGATTCGGCCCTGGTTGGTGCCGCACCCGGATTCGAGCCCGGCGGCGCCTATGTCTTCGTCAGGAGCGGGGCCGCCTGGACCCAGCAGCAGAAGCTGTCCGCCAACGGTGGCGCGCCGAGCGCTATCTTCGGCTGGGCGGTAGCGCTCAGCGGCGAGACGGCCATCGTCGGTGCGCCGTTCGACACCCCTGCCGGCGTGAAGTCGGGCGCGGCCTACGTCTTCGTGAGGAGTGGAGCGAGTTGGAGCCAGCAGGCGCAACTCACCGCTGCCGACGGCGCGGCGGGAGACCAGTTCGGTGGATCGGTCGCCCTCGACGGTGACCTGGCCCTGGTCGGCGCCAGCCTCAACGCCGGTGAGAACGGCGCAGCCTACACCTTCAACCGGGACGGCACGAGTTGGCATCAGCGACAGAAGCTGACCACTGCTGATCATCAGATAGGGAGGAAATTCGGCACCTCGGTGGCGCTGAGCGATCAGGCGGCGGCTGTCAGCCTGCCAGGTGACGGCAATCAGTTCGGGGCGGTGTATCTCTTCGTACCTGTGGCCGCCGACAACCTCCCGCCCGTGGCTGACGCTGGACCGGACCAGACCGTCGAGTGCACCTCGCCGTTGGGCGCCTCGACTTTGCTCGATGGCACCCGATCGTCGGACCCCGATGGAGATCCCCTGACCTTCCTGTGGACCGGTCCCTTCGGCCAAGCCACCGGCGCTGTCTCTACCGTGCAACTCCCGCTGGGCAGCAACACCGTCACCCTGACCGTGGCTGACGGGCGCGGCGGCACCGGCGTGGATACCGCAAGAATCGTCGTCCAGGACACGATTCCACCGACGATCTTCGGCCTGATAGCCACGCCGAGCCGCCTCTGGCCGGCCGATCACCAGATGGTGCCGGTGAAGCTGGACATTTCTGTTGGCGACCTCTGCGACAGGGCACCGAGCTGCGTCATCGAGACGGTGACCAGCAACGAGCCGATCGTTGGCGACTTCTCGATCACGGGTCCCCTCCAGCTGGATCTCCGGGCCGAGCGCTTCGGCTCTGGCTCGGGCCGAACCTACTCGATCGTGGTCGGCTGCCAGGACTCCTCGGGGAACCGCTCCACAGCGGCGGTGTGGGTCCTGGTACCTCACGACCAGGCAAGTCCATAGGACACTCTCGATGTAGAGGTGGCAGCTACGCTTCCTTGCGCTTTGATTGGCCGCCTTCTAAGCGTCGTCCGTCGACTCTTCACCGAGCTGATAAGCTGTACGTGCCAACCGTTGCAACGAGAGGAGGAGCACCGATGGGCTCTCCAGGTCCCCGGGTTGTATGGTTGCTGGTCTTGCTGGGAGCGGTGCCTTTGGCGGCGCATGCAGGGTCGGACCTGTGCACCCCGATCCTCGAGCTCGCGGAGCACGGGCGCGAGGCGATCCAGAACCCGAGCCACCCAGATCCGTTCACCAGCTATGAGGGCCCGATCGTGGGCGGCGGGAACGAGTACCGGCGCTACCGGTCGTTGCGGCCACTGCCGGGAAGTAGCCTCTGCGCTGTACTCCTGTCTTGGAGTGCCAGCGGGCAGCGCCTGCATACGTGTGTCTGGACGAGTTCGCACACGCCCGCCGAGGCCAAGCGGGACGCCATCCGCTTGTATGAGCAGATCAAGGGATGTTTTCCGGACCGCGAATGGCGCCATCTGAAAGTCAGCCAGCTGCCGGCGCTGAGCTGGCTATGGCTGACGGACAGAGGCGGGGCAAAGATCATGTTCGTCGTCAGCATCGAACAGAGGAGCAGCCTGGGTCTATGCGGACTGTTCTACGACGAGAACATCAGGGCCGGAGGCTGTCCACTCTTGGGTCCGGATTCACAGCTCACGGATGCCGAGATCCCTGTCGTCGAGCTGGAGGTCACCGTGTACAAGAAGTAGCTCGGGGTACCAGGGGGCGAGGGGTGGCCCCGTTTGCCGGCTTGCGACGCATCCAGCAGTAGTCTCTAGGGTGGAGGAGGGATCCCCATGCGCGCTCATCTTCGTACCTGGCTCATGATCATGGCAGTGACAGCCGGCGGCGTGGCCATCGGCCGGGCGTCGAAGGGAGCGGAGCCGGACGCGGCGGAGATGGCCGTCCGGCTGGCGCAGGAGATGGCTGCATCGGCCTCGCGCCGTGATGCGGCCAGTAACGGAAAGCTCATTCCACAGACGACGCGGGTGGTGTACGTGAGCAACGGCAACCCGATCACTGGCAAGCAATACGTCGAGACCCTGGGCCGGTACTATGCCTCGCTCAAGACGCTCGACTTCAAATGGGACAAGTGGGAGGTCGTCCCGGTGGGCGTCGACGCGGCGGTGTTCACCGGCTGGGCCAGCGCCGCGACCGTGGACCTGGCGGGCAAGAGCGAGGCGGGACGCGCCATCTTCACCATGGTCTTCGCCCGCGACGCCACGGGCTGGAAGCGGGTGATCGCGCAGAAGTGGCAGGCCGAGGTGCCGGCCGTAAGGGCGATCTATCCCGCGGGGTTCGACCGCGGAGCGGCGCAAGGGCGCCGGATCGCGGTGCTCTTCAGCGAGCCGGTGAAGGCAACCACCGCGGCCTTCAGGCTGGAGTGCCCGGCGGGCGCGCCGATTCCCCTCGACGCGACAGCCGACAGCCCCGGGGATGACAGCCTGTTCGTCTTGAGCCCACGCCAGCCCATCCCTCCCGGCGCCAGCTGCAAGCTCACGGTCATGGCGTCACAGGTCGCCGAGGACCATTTCGGCCAGCACATGACCGCGGACTACCTTTTCGACTTCAAGGTCGCTGGCTGACGTTCCAGAGGCGGTGGCGACCCCACCGCCGCTTTTCCGGTCCCGTCCAAGCATCGCCGGCGGCGGCCATGCTACGGCGGTGACCCGTCGACGTCTGCCGTCGTAGCCGAGCTGGCGACGCGGCGAGCGTAAAGGGTCGAGGACGGCCCCGACACCCAGACGACGACGGTTCCCCCCGGGCCCGTGCCGATCGCCGGAGACGTCTGGTTGCCGAGGGTGGTGACGGCAAGGAGGAAATCGCGTCCCGCCGGCGTGCCGTCGGCAGCCAGGAGGCGACCGAAGATGCCGCTGCCGCTGCCGTCGCGCGCCGACTCGTCCTCCCAGGCCGCGACGAAGCCGCCGGTGGGCAGCCAGGCCAGCGCCGGCGTGACGAGCTGGCCGAGAGGCCGCCGGTTGATCTGCAGCAGCTGGTTGCCCTCGGCCGTGCCATCGGCGCCGTAGATCCGCCCGGAGATGCCGGAAGCTGGAGCGGGGGGCAGGGGCAGCCGGTCGAGCGTGGCAGGCCTCTGGTAGTCCCAGATCACCGCGAAGCGCCCGTCCGGGGCCATCGCCAGGGCTGAGTCATACGTGTTGCCGACGCAGCAGGCATCCGGCGGAACGATCGGGTCCGCGCCCAGCAGCGTGCCGTCGGGCGCGATGCGCTGCACGAAGACGTCCACGCTGTCGCCGGCATACGTCATCGCCGCGACCAGCGAGCCGTCCGCGGCCATGGCGAGCGCATCCGGGAAGGGGCCTGAACCGTCGGCGGCGGAGCCCATCGCCACCGGCAGCTCGGCGGTCAGGGGGACGAGGTTGCGGGTGAAGATGCGCGCGTACGCATCGTTGCGATACGTCCGGTCGGCCGCGCTGCCGAAGTCCGCGGCCCAGATCACTGCGACGCGCCCGGTCGGCCCCACGGCCAGGGCGCCGAAGTATCGGTCCTGCGTGCTGTCGTCGTGCGCCTGGACGGGAGGCGTCAACAGCTTGCCGGCACGGCTGAAGCGCTGGACGAAGACCCGCGTGCGGGGCACCGCGTTGGCGTTCTCGTCCCAGGCCACGGCGAAGCTGCCGTTGCCGATCGCCGCCACGCCGTCGAGGGCAGTAGAGCCGGACGCGCCGGCGAGCAGGAGCTCGCCCCCGGCGGGCGCGCCGCTCGCGCCGAAGAGGCGGGCGTGCAGCACCACTCTCTGCCTGCCGCTGCCGGGCTTGCCGGCGGCCTCCCAAACCACCACGAAGCCGCCGTCCAGGAAGACCGCGACACGGGGATTCGCCTGCACGTCGACGGTGCTCGCGTTGACCCGGATCTGCGGCCCGAGCACGGGGCCGGCGACGGCCCGAGAAGCGGCAGCGGCGGCAGTGATCGCCAGCATAGCGGTGACGCAGGCTTGAAGGCTTCGCATGGCTCTAGGGTACCTCGAAGAGGAGTGGCGCCAAGCACGCCTGTAGCGTGCGCGGGAAGCTGCGAGTCGGAGGCCTCATGCCTAGATTCTCTCACATAGATAATCTACTTGTCACCTCCCGCGCCCTCGACACATCGGCGCCTCAGGTGTCGGATAACCTCGGAAGCTCTACATCGATCGCACTATCGGGGGCGCCCCACCAAGAGTGCGCGAGCTCTCGCCTCTTCGGGTGGGGCGTTTTCTTGCTTCAAGTCACCGCCCCCCCTCCCCACCCCGCGCCACGCTCCGGTCTCCGCGATCCTCGTACCGGAAGGCCTTCGCCACCTTCCCGAACGGCTGGCCGTCCACCTCGACGTACGGATAGATGAAGTAGTTGAGCGGCGCCCCCGCCTGGCGTGGGGCGAGCACCAGATCGCGGCCGACCGAGAGCTGCACGCGGTTCTCGTCCAGCGCGCCGAAGAAGTAGCTCCGCTTGCCGGGGTTCTTGCGCGCCTCCGAGGCATCCACCGGCACCCAGCCGTAGCCGGCCAGATAGAACTCCGCCCAGCAGTGATAGCCGCCGATCTCCCCCCGGCCGCGCGCCTCCGGCAGCGGCAGGCCGATCTCGAACTTGGCCGGGATGCCGACCGCCCGGGCAAGACCGATGAACAGGGCGTGGAAGTCGGTGCAGTTGCCGCGCTTGGCGTCGCAGGCCCAGTAGATGTCGCCGTTGCCCCACCCGGTGCCGGTCTTGTCGTAAGACATCGTGGCCACGACGTAGTCGTAGATGGCCCGCGCCTTGTCGAGATCTCCTCGCCGCCCCTGGGTGACCTCCTCCGCGAGCTTGCGGATCCGGTCGTCGAGCGGCACCAGGCGGTCCGGCCGCAGCCAGGCGGACGTGGCGGCGGCCGCCGCCGCCGCCGTGGCCTGGACCGCCGCGGACGTCTGGGCGGCGGCGGCGAAGTCGCGGCGGATGTACTCCCGGCGCCGCACCCGCACCTTCATCTCGACCGCCAGCTCGCGCTCTCGCGGGTCCGTGACGGACAGGTGCAGGATCGAGTTGCCGAAGCGCGGCTCCTTGACCACCTCGTACGAGGAAGGCGCCGACACCCCCTCGACCGTCACCTCCTGGCTGCCGTCGCTGGCGGGATAGGGCAGCCAGACTTCCACGCGATGGGCGCGCGCGGGCAGCTCGCCGATGCGGGCGCTGTAGGTGATCTCGAAATCCCGGCTCCGCGGCGCGTCCGCGGCCGCCGTCCCCAGCGCCGCGCCGACCGCCAGCCATCCTGCCAAGGCCGGCCACGTCCTGATCATGAGCTCCTCCTTGCTCCACGTGGTCGGGCCGGGTCCGGCCGGTCCGACTCGGCAGCTGGCGGAAGTGCTTGGGAATCGAATCCACCCCTCGAGCCGGAACCGCCCCGAGAGGCACCAGCCCCCAGCACTTCCCCGATTGCTATGATGTGACGATATCTCAACTCTGTCGCGATCGGAGGAAGCCGCCGAGCTTCCTCGAGCTTCCGGACGAGAGGCGCAGGACGCGGTCGGCCCGGCTCAATGCGACCCGCCGAGGATCAGCATCGCGTCGCCGAACTCGTGCCCCAGGTAGCCCCGCTCCGCGGCGAAGGCGTGGGCCTCGAGGAGCAGCGCGCGGGGCGCGAAGGACTCGAGGAGCGCGAAGTGGCTGGTGCCGGGGTCGTGGATGCCGGTCAGGATGCCGTCGACGACGCGGCGCCGGGTGGCGGGGCCGAGGCGGAGGTCGGTCGTGCCGGCGCCGGCGACGAGCCTTCCTTCCGGGGTCCGGGCGGCGCCCTCGAGCGCCCGCACCACGGTGGTCCCGACCGCCACCACGCGGCCGCCTTGCCGCCGCGCCGCCGCGACCGCCCGCACGGTCTCCGCCGGCACGTCGTAGCGTTCGGCGAGCGGCAGACGGCCGTCGAGCTTGCCGTCGCCGATGGACGACAATCCGGCGGCGTGCGTGACGCGCGCGATGGCGATGCCGCGCCGGCGGAGGTCCAGGAGCAGCTCCCAGCTCAGGGCGAGACCTGCCGACGGCGCCTCGGCGGCCCACGGCCGGGCCGCGTAGGCCGTCTGCACCTGCCAGAGCGCGAGCGGCCGGGCGGTGTGGGCGTACTGCACGGGCCGTCCGGCGCGGTAGAGCGCGCGCCAGAGCGCGACGCCGCGCGCCGCGAAGCGGAGCGAGACCAGGCGCGGCGATCTCGCGTCCACGCTCGCGATCGTCGCGCGCAGCGGCCCGCCGGGGCGGCCGAGGCGGCCGGCACGCCCGCGTGCGCCGGCCCCGCCGAAGCGGAGCTCTTCGCCGATGCCGAGGGCGGGCGGCGGCGGCCGGTCCTCGGTGCGCTGCCGCCAGTCCCCGGCACCGAAGAGGGCGGCCCGCCAGCAATCGTCGCCACCGCCATCGCCGTCGCCATCGCCGCCACAGTCGGCGCCACCGCCCGCGAGGCGAACCTCGACCGGCACGCCCGAACCGGTCACTCCGCGCAGGGACGCCGGCAGGGTGGCGGCGTCGTTGACCACCAGGAGGTCGCCCTCCCGGAGCAAGTCCCGCAGGTCACCGATCCGCCCGTCCACGAAGCCAGGGCGCCGCTCAGAGCTCGGAAGGGTCTCGGCAACGGGACTCTGCCGGGCCGCCCCGGCCGTGCCGGGGCGGGCGGCCGGATCGCGACCCGGATCGAGGCCCGGATCGAGGTCGAGGAAGAGCAGCCGCGTCGCCCTCGCGTCGCCGCGGGGCCACTCCGCCGGCTTCATCGCCGCCGCCTTCATCGGCGCCGGCTTCATCGTGGCCGGCATTATCGTGGCCGGCATCATCGCGGCGCCGTCCAGGCGGCGGCCTCGAACCGCGCGCCGTTCGGGATCGTGTCGTCGCCGATCATCCGCGCCAGCTTGCAGGCGATCTCCTCCGGCCGGGCGAGAGAGCGGCGATCGGCGTCCGGCATCGCCGCGGCGTGCATCGCGGTGTCCATCTCGCCGGGGTCCACACCGAAGAAGCGCACGCCGGTGCCGTCGAGCTCGGCGGCCCAGATCCGCGCCAGGTGATCGAGGGCCGCCTTCGAGGCCCCATAGGCGCCCCACCGCGGGTAGGCGGCGGTCGCCGCGTCCGAGCTGACGTGCACGACCAGGCCCCGCTGCCGCAGCAGCATCGGGCCGGCGAACGCCTTGGTGAGCCGGAAGGGGCCGACGACGTTGACCGCGAGCACGCGCTCGAGGTCTTCGCACGCGGTGTCGGCCAGCAGCGCCAGCGGGACCGGGCCGAGGTCGCTGGCGTTGTGAACCAGGACGTCGACCTCGCCGACCAGCGCCGCGGCGGCGCCGGCGATCGGGTAGACGTCGTCCTTCGCTCCGACGTCGGCGGCGATGGGGTGGGCCTCGCCGCCCTCGGCGCGGATGGCGCCGGCCACCTCGTCGAGTGCCTGCTCGCCGCGTGCCACCAGGACCAGCCGCGCGCCCTGCCGCGCCAACTCCCGCGCCAGCGCGGCGCCCAGGCCGCGGCTCGCGCCGGTGATCAAGATTCCTCTGCCGTGAACGTCCATCGTGTCCTCCTCGCAGGCGGCGCCGTCTCGGGAAGAGAAGTCGGGAGCGCCGGCGTCGCCACGGCAACAGGCTACGCCGCGCCCTTGACTTTGTCAAGATTTATCTTTATAAAGTCGCCATGCCCACCACCTCGAGGCCCTCCGCCGCCGCCAAGGCTCCGACCGCCGCCAAGCCCCCCGCCCCCGCCAAGCGCTCCGCATCCCCCGGCGCCAGCGCCACCGATCCGCGCAGCCGCCGGGCGATCCTGGAGCTGCTGAAGTGGCACGGTCCCCAGGATGCCCGCACCCTGGCGGGACGGCTCGAGATCTCCGCCATGGCCGTCCGCCAGCACCTCTACTCGCTCGCCGACGACCGGCTGGTCACCAGCGAGGAGGAGCCCCGGCCGATGGGGCGCCCCGCCAAGCTCTGGCGCCTGACGCCGGCCGCCGACGAGCTGTTCCCGAACGCCCATGCCGAGCTCACCGTGAGCCTCATCCAGTCCATGCGGGAGACGTTCGGCGAGCGCGGCGTCGACCGGCTGATCGCCGCCAGGACCAGGAGCCAGATCGAGGCCTATCGCGCCCAGGTCGGGAACCGCGGGTCGCTGCGCGAGCGGCTGCGGGCGCTGGCGAGGCTGCGCACCCGCGAGGGCTACATGGCGGAGGTCAAGGATGAGACGGGCGGCGCGTGGCTGCTGATCGAGAACCACTGCCCCATCTGCGTCGCCGCCAGGACCTGCACCAACCTCTGCGCCGGCGAGTTGCAAGTCTTCCAGCAGGTCCTCGGCGGCGACGTGCACATCGAGCGCATCGACCACATCCTCGCCGGCGCCCGCCGCTGCGCCTACCGGGTGAAGGCGCGCAGCTAGAAATCGGTCCTCACGAGGTCCCTCCCGCGCCGCCCGCCGGTCCCGGCGCGCCCTCCGGCCCCGGCCGCCGCAGCTTCCACACCGCCAGCCCGACGGCCAGGGCCACCGCCCCGGCGACCAGGTCGCGCCCCGTGGCGCTGGCGGCGAAGACGACGCACAGCAGCGCCGCGGCGATCGGCACCAGCGGGCCGCCGGGCAGGCGGAAGGCGCCGGGGCGGCTGCCCAGCTTGCGGCGCAGCACCGGCACCGCGGCCGCGGTTCCCAGGTAGGTGGCGAGCCGCGCCACCACCGACAGTGCCGCCAGGCCGGTGAAGGTGCCGGAGAGCGCCAGCGGCAGCGCGATCGCCGTCTGCGCCACGACCGCCACCGCCGGCGTGCGGAAGCGCGGATGCACCGCGGCCAGCACCCGCGGCCCGTAGCCTCCCTGCGCCAGGGCGAAGAGATAGCGGGGGCCGGTGAGCACCGTGTTGCCGTTGGTGCCGAGGATCGAGAGGGTCGCGCCGACGGTCAGCAGCCAGCCGCCCCAGGCGCCTAGGAAGCGCCGCGCCGCATCGGCGAGCGGCGTCGCCGACGCGGCCAGCCCCGGCAGCGTGGCCAGCGCCACCCACTGCACCCAGGCGTAGAGCAGCGTGACGAAGCCGATCTGCGCCAGCAACGCGAAGGGCACGTCGCGCCGCGGGTTCTTGTACTCCCCCGCCGCCGCCGCCGTGTTCTCGAAGCCGGCGTACGCGTAGAGCAGGAGCAGCGCCGCGGCGCCGACCTGGTGCCAGCCCGGAGTCGCCGAGCCGCCGGCGGCGGCACCCGCGGCCGCCCCGCCGGCCAGGCCCTTCGCGGCGGCCATCGCCCCGGCGGCCGCTCCGCCTCCGCCCACCGCCCCTGCCACGGCGCCCGCGCCCGAACCCGCGCGCAGCGCCCAGACCGTGCCGGCGGTCACGAACACCAGCAGCGGCACGATCTTGGCGACCGCCAGCAGCACCGCGGTCCGCACTCCCGAGCGGATGCCGACGACGTTGAGGGCGGTCAACCCCAGCACCGGCAGGACGATCGCCGCCTCGCGCCCCCAGCCGGCCCTCGCCTCGGGCCACAGGTAGCCGAGCGCCTGCGCGAAGGCCACCGCGAGCGACGCCACGGAGGCCACCCGCGCCAGCCAGGTCATCCACCCCACCTCGAAGCCGGCCAGCTCCCCGAACGCCTCACGCGCGTAGAGATAAGCGCTGCCCGGCTGGTCGAAGTGGCTCGCCGCCTCGGCGAAGCAGAGCACCACCAGCAGCACCGCCACCCCGGCCAGGACCACGGCGCCGACGCTGGCGCCGCCGAGCAGGGCCGCGGCGCCCGCCGGCAGCAGGTAGACGCCGCTGCCGATGACGTCGTTGAGCACCAGGCCGACGATCTGCCAGCGCGACACCGCCCGCAGCAGGCCCGGCCGCTCCGGCTCCGGCGCCCCGCCGGCAGCCTCCATGCCCTCGGCAGCCACGGACTCAGCCACGGGCGCGGGCGCGGCGCCGGGAGGCACCGAGGCTGGAAGCGCGGCGCCGGGAGGCCCCGGAGCAGGCGACACGGCGCCGGGAGGCCCAGGAGCAGGGGGCACAGCACCGGCAGGCACGCGGTCCGCCATCCGCCTCAAGCCTGCAGCGTCGCCCCCGCCGTCTCGGGGAGCGTCCAGACCCACAGCCCGGCCAGCACCGCGAAACCCGCCGCCAGCGCGACGCCGCCGCCGAGCCCCCAGCGCGCCGCCACCGCCGCGATCACCAGCGGCGCCACGAACTGCACGCCGCGGGTGACGTTCATGATCGTCGACATGGCGGCGCCGCGCACCCGCGTCGGGAAGAGCTCGGAGAAGAAGGGACCGAAGCACGACCAGCTGCCGGTGCCGAGCCCGGCGATCGCCATACAGGTCAGGCCGGCGAGCGGCCGGTCGGCCAGCGCCCCCCAGAACACCGTCACCATGGCGAGGCCGATCGCGGTGACGGCGCAGTAGAGCGCGAACGCCTTCCGCCGCCCGATGAGGTCCGAGACCCAGCCGAAGCTGAGGTAGCCGGCCAGCGACCCGGCGACGAAGATCAGCGTCCACCAGCCGGAGCCGAAGATCGACAGCCCGCGCTGCTTCTGCAGGTAGCGCGGCAGCCAGATGATGGCGAACCAGTACGACGACATGTCGAGCGCGGTCAGCACGAAGGCGCGCGCGAAGAGCCCCGCGAGATCGGGCGCCACCAGCTGCGCCAGGATCGGCCGCCGCACCGGCGGCTGCCGCCGGTGCTCCAGCCAGAGGTCCGACTCCGGCACCCAGCGCAGCAGCGGCAGCGCGAGCAGCGGCAGCGCCGCGACCAGGAACACCGTCCGCCAGCCCACCACCGGCGCCAGGAACGACCCCGCCACCGCCGCCAGCCCGAGCCCCACCGGGGCGCCGGTCTGGGCGATGGCGCCGTAGCGCCCGCGCAGCGACGGCGGGAAGGTCTCGCCCATCAGCGCCTGCCCGGCGCCCCAGGTCCCGCCCACCCCCAGTCCGGCCAGCGCCCGCCCCGCCAGCAGCCACGCCGCCGACGGCGCCAGCCCGCACAGGGCGTTGCCGAGTCCGAAGGCGGCGATGGCGAACCCCAGCGAGGCGCGGCGCCCCACCCGGTCGCTCAGCCAGCCGAACAGCAGCCCGCCGGCACCGGTCATGCCGACGCCGACCGCCGTGAGCCGGGCCAGCCCCGCCTCGGAGAGGCCGAAGGCGTCCTGCAGCGGCTGCAGCACGAACGACAGCAGCATCAGCGAGAGGAAGCCCGACGCCCAGGCTCCCCAGGCGAGGGCCAGGATGCGTCCATGGGCGGCGACAGGCCGCGCGTGGAGGCTCAAACGTGCGGGCGCGGGTTCAGCGGCGGTCAAGGCGATGTATCCTACCAGCTGCGTCCAGCTGCCATTGAAGCCTTGGAACGAAGCTCAGGCATCGACGGTTGGCCGCGGCTCCGGCGGTCGCCAGTCGCTGGTCGCCGAGTTGCCGCGCATGCGCTTGCCACCCGATCGAGCGTCAGCTCCCGCTTCGCGCCCGCCGCGCGCCTGCCCCCGCAGGGCCGGCCGCGGCGGCCCGGCGGCATTGGCAGTCTTGGCAGGGTGGCCGGCGTGGACCGCCGTGGCCGCCGCTTGCGCCGCCTGGGTTCTGGCGCCGATGAATACATTGACTCTCTACGCATCGATGCTCTATGCTAAGGACCATGACGCCGCCCGCGCCCCCCGGGGCTCCCGGGCCCCCCAGGCGGGCAGCGCCACGGGCAACCCCGAGGCGTTGCGCCGCGAGCTGCTGCGCCGGCTCGACGACGAGCGCGCGGCCGCCGGCTCGCCGCCCCTGCGCCTGTCGCCGGCGCTCGACCGCGCCGCCCAGCGGCACGTCGACGACGTCGCCGCCAGGGGATCGCTGCGCGGCGAGCACCGTCCCGAGCAGGCGATGGAGCAGCGGCTGCGGGAGGCCGGCTACGACGCCCACCAGTGGGCGGAGAACCTGATGAGCGGACCGGCGAGCGCCGCGGAGCTGGTGGCGGCCTGGCGCCGCGACGACCGCGACGGCACCTTCCGCCGCCTGCTCGAGCCCGACTACGTCGACCTCGGCATCGGCGTCGGCCGCCTCGACGGCGCGCCGCTCTACTCGATCCTCTTCGCCGTGCCGGAGAGCGCCGCCTTCGCGCGCGAGACCGCCGCGCTCCGCGACCGCGGGCGCGTCCGCGCCGAGCTGGTGACGCTGATCGACGGGGAGCGCCGCCGCGCCGGCCGCCAGCCCCTCGCCGTCGACTCCCGCCTCGACGCGGCGGCTCAGCGCCACGCCGACGACATGCTCGCGCGGTCCTACTTCGCGCACCGCGATCCCGACGGCAAGACCGTCCGCGAGCGGGCCCGCGAGGCCGGCTTCGACTGGTCGGCGATCGGCGAGAACATCGCCGAGGGCCAGCAATCGATCAAGGAAGTGATCGAATCCTGGATGCGCAGCGCCGGCCATCGTGAGAACATCCTCGATCGCCGCTACACCAGAACCGGGGTCGGCCTGGCCTTGGGCCGCGACCTCAAAACCGGGGAGTACCGCGTTCTGTGGGTACAGACATTCGGACTTCAGCGTTGACGCGCCCCGCCACCGGCACCAGGCTGCGCGCCTTCCTCCGCCGCAGCTTCCCCCAGGCCGCCGCCTGGGCCCACTTCGCCCGCACCATGCCGCTGCGCTGGCGCAGCGCCGAGGCCATCTTCACTTCGATCCACCGGCGCAACGCTTGGCGCGGCGACGAGTCCGCCTCGGGACCGGGCTCGAGCCTCGAGGCCACCGCGGTCCTGCGCAGCGAGCTGCCGCGGCTGCTGGCCGAGCTCGGCTGCGCCTCCCTGCTCGACGCGCCGTGCGGCGATCTCTGCTGGCTCGAGCAGGCGGCGCTGCCGGTGGACAGCTACTGCGGCATCGACATCGTCGAGGCGGTGATCGCCGCCAACCGCTGCCGCCACGGCGCCCGCGGCCGCACCTTCCTCTGCCTCGACCTGTGCCGCGACCCGCTGCCCGAGGCGGAGGTCGTCCTCTGCCGCGACGGCCTGGTGCACCTCTCGTTCCGCGACGCGCGGGCGGCGCTCGCCAACTTCCGCGCCTGCGGCGCGAGCTGGCTGCTCGCCACCACCTTCCCCCGGCACCAGGAGAACCAGGACGCCCTGACCGGCGAGTGGCGGCCGCTCAACCTCGAGCTGCCCCCCTTTCGGCTGCCGCCGCCGCGCGCCCTGCTCGACGAGCGCTGCCACGAGGACGGCGGCCGCTACGCCGACAAGAGCCTGGGCCTCTGGCACCTCGGCGATCTGCCGCCCTGAGCGGCCGGGGAGGCCGCGAGGGTGCTCGAAGAGGAAGCGGCGCGAGCGGCCGGGGAGGCCGCGAGGGCGCTCGAGGAGCAACCGGTGCCCGGCGCCGGTTCGGCGCGCGGCATGGGCTCGATTTGCAATGATGTGACGGCAGCCCTGCGACCGGCGCTCACGCGACTCCGGCTCGCGACCCGGCGCCCGGCACCGGCTCCGCGGCAGCCTCCCCCGCACTCTCCGCACTCACCTCCCACCCCTCCCCGCGCTGCAACAGCGCGAGCAGCGGCGTGGTCGCCACGGTCGTCACGATCGCCATCAGCACCAGCATCGCGAACAGCGTCGGCGACAGCACGTGCAGGTCGAGGCCGATGTTCAGCACGATCAGCTCGACCAGCCCGCGGGTGTTCATCAGCACCCCGAGCGAGGCGGCGTCGCGCCAGGAGAGACCGGTCAGGCGGGCGGCCGCCGCGCTGCCGCCGAACTTGCCCAGCGAGGCGACCAGGATGATGCCGCCGCAGAGCAGCCACCCGGAGGCGCCGCGCAGCAGCCCCACCTGGGTGCGCAGGCCGGTGAAGGCGAAGAAGGCGGGCAGCAGCAGCACGACCACGATCCCCTCGAGCTGCTCGCGCAGCTGCCGCGCGACGCGCGAATCGTGCGGCACGATGACCCCCAGCACGAAGGCCCCGAAGATGGCGTGGATCCCGATCGCCTCGGTGATCAGCGCCGACAGCAGCAGCGCGACGAGCACGACGGCCATCGCTCCGCGGCGTACGCCGCGGTCGTCGACGGCGCGCACCAGCCGCGCCACGAGCGGCCGCGCGACCGCCAGCAGCAGGCCGATGTAGGCTGCAGTCAACAGCATGGTCACCAGGGCGGACCCCGACTGCGCCCGGATGACGCTCACCACCAGGGCCAGCAGGCACCAGGCGGTGACGTCGTCGACCGCGGCGCAGGTCAGCGCGATGACCCCGAGGCGCGTGCGCTGGATGCCGCGGTCCATGAGGATGCGGGCGAGGACCGGGAAAGCGGTGATCGACATCGACACGCCGAGGAACAGCGCAAAGGCGGTGAACGGCACGTCGCGGGTCGACAGCCGCGGGTAGAGCGGCAGCGCCAGCAGCGCGCCGAGCACGAACGGCACGGTGATGCTGGCGTGGGAGATGGCGACCGTCGCCTGCGTGCGGTTGCGCATCAGCCCCGGATCGAGCTC